>R18__coassemble_1178_pt1 | contig 92941 bp, 55 predicted proteins | sample R18__metabat2_high_PE_031 | metagenome-assembled genome bin R18 | reverse complement strand
TCCCGCTCTTTACCCACCATTCTCCCACCATTGGTATGCTTTTGCTATGCCACAACCACTTGTGGCATACGAAAAATGGGAGAATGGAGGGCAAAAAGAACAGGAATGGGGGGTCTCAACGTGCCGAAAAAATTCCGAAATTCCGAAATTCCGGAAGGGTGGTTGAAATCCGAGGGGTATTAGCGGTAGCTTTTATTATATATAAAAATTAATTCCCCTATAATCCCCCTTAATAAAAGAAAAAATTGAGCAGCCATCCCCCACACCCCGCACAGCCAAAATAGTTCCTACCCCCGTACCGGAATTTCGGAATTTCGGAATTTTTTAGGGGATGATGTGCACATGCACGCATGTGCGGAACAGATAAACTACGCGACCAATCAGACTGGAAGTTTCACATTGTTCGGCACGTTGTGCGAAAATATGCCACCGAAAAAGGTCGAAAATCCCCGATGAAATCGGGGAAAATTGAATTACACCTGTCATGGTTTTTCCACGAAACACAAATTGGGCCACTTTCATTTTAACACCTCGTGTCATGCCACACATGTAAATTATCAATTGTGCGCATGAGCGAAAATATCAATTTCGTAGCACTGCGACGAGGTCACCTGGAACCGCATCAGGGTTTCCAGCATCCGTACCAGTGTAGCGTAGCTACGCTAAACACCAAAATCTCATTTACAGGGCGTTGCCGACAGGCAGCGCCCTATAAAGCCATGTGGGGCCATGCATCGTTGGGGATGGGTGTCGGTAGTGATGTTGCCCCTACAGGGCGTGCACCGAGGGCGGCACCTACACCTACGCCCCCGAAGGACTCGTGGACAGCGAGGGTAAGGCCGTGAAGGTGGGCACGGGTCGTCTCACCGCCAAACTCACCGAAGGCATCACCGTCGTCGGCACATTCTCTTCCACCTCTAACCTCTCTTCACCAACACAAACAACGCGGGCAGCAGGCCGATGAGGGCCAGGGTGCCCACGAGCATGCCACCCACGGTGCATACGCCCAGCGAGATGTTGCCGTTGGCTCCTGCACCCGTGGCGAAGACCATGGGGAGGAGGCCGAAGATCATGGTGAGCGAGGTCATGAGGATGGGACGCAGACGCACACGCGCTGCCGACAAGGTGGCACGCACGGGCGAGAGGCCACGGTGGATGCCCGACTCGGCATATTCGGTGATGAGGATGGCGGTCTTGGCCAACAGACCGATGAGCATGATGACACCCGTCTGCATGTAGATGTTGTTCTCCAACCCAAAGCAGCGGGCAAAGAGGAAGGAGCCCATGAGCCCGAAGGGCACGACGAGGATGACGGCAAGCGGGGTGACGAGGCTCTCGTAGAGGGCGCAGAGGATGAGATAGACGAAGAGGACCACCAGCGCAAAGACATACAGTGTGTTGGAACCCGCCTCGGCTTCCTCGCGCGACATGCCGGCAAACTCGTAGCCGTAGCCGTCGGGCAGCACACGGGCCGCTTCTTCGCGCACAGCCTGGAGGGCCTGACCCGTACTGTAGCCACTCTGGGGCATGCCGCTCACCTGGATGGCATTGTACATATTGAAGCGGTTGAGCGTCGCCGTGCCGCGTATGGGCGTGAGGGTGACGAAGGTGGAGAGGGGCGACATCTGTCCGTCGTCGCCACGCACAAACATGTTCTGCAGCGATTGCAGGTCGAGACGGTCGTCCACCTCGGCCTGCAGCATCACACGGTAGAGTTTGTTGAACTTGTTGAAGTTGGAGGCATAGCTGCCGCCCACGAAGCCACTCAGGGCCGAGAGCACCGACGAGGGACTCACCCCGGCGCGTTTGCACCGTGCAGCATCGATCTCGACACGGTACTGCGGGTAGCGGTTGTCGAAGGAGGTCTGTGCACGCGAGATCTCGGGACGTGACTTGAGGGCCGCGATGAGTCGGTCGGTGTGGAGCATGAGGCTGTCGATGCTGCCTCCCTGGTGGTCCTGCACCTGCAGCTCGAAGCCGTTGGTGGCGCCGTAGCCGGTAATCATGGGTTGGGTGAAGACCATGATCTTGGCCTCGGTGATGTGGGCCAGACGGGCGTTGACGGTGTCCATGACGCTCTGCAAGTCGTCGCCCCTACCCTTGCGCTGGTCCCAGCCCAGGAGGCGCAGGAGGAACATGCCGTTGTTGGCACTCTGTCCAGCCATGCGACTCATACCGATGCTCTTGCTGTAGGCTTTGACCTGGGGCAGATGGCAGATGAGGGGTTCTATGCTGTCCACCATGCTGCGTGTCTGGACCATGGAGCTGCCGGGCTGTGTCTGCACGGTGACGTAGATGACGCCCATGTCCTCGTTGGGCACGAGCGAGGTTTTGGTGGTGCGCAGGAGGTGGAGGAATACGCATGCCGCCACGACGACAGCAGCCAGCACCCAGTAGCGGTGGCGGAAGGTGTGGAGGATGAGACGGGGAAAGACCCCTCTAAATTTCCCCTTATGGGGGAGACTTCGCGGACGTTGAAAATAGCCGTGGACCGTTGATTCCTTCATCAGCAGTCGGCACAGGGCGGGACTGAGGGTGAGGGCGTTGATGAGCGAGATGAGGACGGCCACGGCCATGGTGAGTCCAAACTGGGTGTAGAAGATGCCTGCCGTGCCACCCATGAAGCAGACAGGGATGAAGACGGCCATGAAGACGAGGGTGCTGGTGATGAGGGCGAGACGTACGTCGTTCATGGCCCCTATGGCGGCAAGGCGCACATCGGTCTCGCCTCGCTCCAGACGTGTCTGTACGGCCTCGGCCACCACGATGGCATCGTCCACGACGGTGCCTATGACGAGCACGAGGGAGAAGAGGGTGAGGGTGTTGAGGGAGAAGCCTACGGCATACATGAAGCCGAAGGTGCCCACCAGTGAGACGACGATGGCCACCAGAGGTACCAGGGTGCTGCGCCAGCTGCGCAGGAAGAGGAGGACGACGATGATGACGAGGAGGGCTGCCTCGATGAGGGTGCGCACCACGCTGTTGATGCTGGCGTCGAGGAAGTCCTTGGTGGACATGAGGTCCACGAGTTCGATATCTTGGGGCAGTTCGGTGCGTATCTGCTCCACGAGTCGGTCTATCTGCGTGATGATCTCGTTGGCGTTGCTGCCGGGGGTCTGGGCAATCATGCACGTTGCACCGGCATGGCCGTTGATCTGGTTCTGTATGGTATAGGCCTGCAGCCCCATCTCCACACGGGCCACGTCACCAAGACGCAGCACGGTACCGTCGGGGAGGCTGCGGATGACCATGTTGCGGAAGTCTTCCTCGTCCTCGTAGCGTCCACGGTATTTGAGGACGTACTGGTAGGTATTCTCGCTCTCGGCTCCGAGGGTGCCGGCAGGCGACTCGATGTTCTGCTCGCCCAGCACCGTGGTAATGTCGGAGGGCACGAGGCCGTACTGGGCCATCTTGTCGGGGTGCAGCCAGATGCGCATACTGTAGTTGGAGCCATACACATCCACTTCGCCCACGCCGGGCACGCGGCTGAGACGGGGCTCTATCTCTATCTTGAAGTAGTTGTTGAGGAAGGCCTGGTCGTAGGTGTCGTGGGGGCTGTAGAGGCCCAGACTCTTGAGCGTGGATGTCTGACGGCGCATGACGGTGACACCTGTCTTGGTGACCTCGGCGGGCAGGAGTCCCTGGGCCTGGGCCACACGATTCTGCACGTTGACAGTAGCCATGTCGGGGTCGGTGCCTTGCTCGAAGAAGACGTTGATGTTGCACGACCCGTTGTTGTTGGCGTTGCTGGTCATGTAGAGCATGTGTTCTACGCCGTTGATGGCCTCCTCCAGGGGGACAACGACGCTCTTCTGCAGCGTCTCGGCACTGGCACCGGTGTAGCTGGCCCGCACACTGATGGTGGGCGGCGCGATGTCGGGGAATTGCTCGATGGGCAACTGGGTGAGACCCAGCAGGCCCAGCAGCAGGATGATGACAGAGATGACACCCGAGAGTATGGGGCGGTCAATAAAGAGATGGGAGTTCAAAGGTTCAAGAGTTCAAGAGTTCAAAGGTTCAAGAGTTCAAAGGTTCATCCTTCGACAGGCTCAGGAACCGAGTTCAAAGGTTCACGGGTCCATGGTCACATCTCCAATATGGTCAGGACGTCGCGGCTGTGCATGATGGTGTTGCCGTTGGGGACGATGGTCTCGCCCTCGCGCTGCAGGAGGAGGACGATGCTGCCGGGGTGTTCGCGGTAGTCCTTGAAGGCTTTGCCGTCCCAACGACTGTTCTCGCTGATGGTGTGCTGGCGTAGCTGGTAGTTCTCGCCTTGGTAGGCACGACTGCACATAACGATGAGATCCTGGGGTTGCAGGACGAGGTCCCCGGAAGGAACAGTGCGTAGGCCGTCGCGTACCACGGTGGCGATGAGGAGCCCCAGCGGCAACTTGAGGTCCTTGATGGCCACACCGTCCCAGGTGTCGCCTTCCTTGACGCGTATGTAGGTGAAGGTCATGTCGGCCTCGTCGCTGAAGTCGGAGAAGGTGCGCATGACGTCTTCGTTCTGGTCGAGCATGTCGAAGGCCTTGGCCGCCCAGGGGATGAGCGACCCCTGCAGAGCGATGCTGATGAGGACGAGGGTGAAGACGGTGTCGAAGATGAGGTCGCAGTCTATGCCGCAGAGTTGCAGCGTCTCGTCGGTGAGGATGGTGATGGCAAACACGATAGAGGCCGCTCCGCGCAGTCCCACGAAGGAAATGAAGCCGCGCTGTTTGGCGGGGTAGAATTTTATCCGCTTGAAGGGCAGCAGGATGGCATGTACCGCCAGCGGACGACCCAGCAGGGTGAGGAAGGCAAAGATGCACAGGGCAGGCAGGAGCGAGCGCCAGAAGTCTTCGGAGTGGAACATGACACCCAGGATGAAGAAGATGAGGATCTGCATGAGGGTGGTGACACCATCGAAGAAATTGACCAGCGGTTTGCGTCCCTGGAAGTTGTGGTTGCCCAGCAGGATGCCGGTGATATATACGCTCAGGTAGCCGTTGCCCCCTACCGCATCGGGCAGGGCATAGGCCAGCATGGCGACGGCCATGAGGAACATCATGTCGAAGCCTCCCGAGAAGGAGAAGCGGTGGAGCACCCAGCGGGCAGCCCAGAAGACGACGAAGCCTCCCAGTATGCCAAAGAGGAACTGAGCCACGAGCATCCATGCCACGCCGCCTGCCGTGGCGCTTCCTTTGATGATGGCTATCATGAGCATGGTGCTCATGTAGGAACAGGGGTCGTTGCTTCCACTCTCTATCTCCAACAGAGGTGCCGTGCCTGCTCGCAGGCCCAGACGCCGGGTACGCAGGATGCTGAAGACGGAGGCGGCGTCGGTGGAACTCGTCACAGCTCCCAACAGCAGGCTCTGTTGCCAACTCCAGGAGAGGGCGTAGTGGCAGAATGTCCCCACGAGTCCCGCCGTGGCGAAGACTCCCAGGGTGGCCAGCAGACCTGCCTCCACGGCTATGGGACGCGCTGCTTTCCAGTTGGTGCCGAAGCCGCCGTAGAACATGATGAAGATGAGGGCTGCGGAGCAGAGGGTGTTGGCCCAGTCGGCTTCTTGCATGTTGACCTCAGTGGTCCAGCCCAGCAGCACACCCAGGAGGATGAATAGCAGCAGGACGGGAACGCCCAGTTTGCTGGACACCTTGTTGAGGAAGACGCAGGTGACGACAATGGCCGCAAAGGCGATGAGGAAGATGGAGAGGTTCAAGGGTTCTGAGGGTTCTGAGGGTTCAAGTGGTTCAAGTGGTTCAAGAAGTTCAAGGGTTCAAGGGTTCAAGAAGTTCAAGAGTTCATCCTTCGACAGGCTCAGGAACCGAGTTCAAAGCCAACGATTCACCGGAAGAATTTATCTACTTTCTGGAACATGGAGGTGAGGACGAAGACCACGACGTGGTCGCCAGGGATGATCTGGGTGCGGCCATTGCAGAGCTGGCCTTTGCCGTCGCGCACGATGCCTCCTATGGTGATGCCTGCGGGCAGGCCCAGTGCCATGACGGGGCGACGGGTCACCAGCGAGCCTTCGGTGGCCACGAACTCGCACACGTCGGCATCGGCGATGGTGAGGTTCTTCACGCTGCGGGCATCGGAGGCCAGCATCATGCGGTAGATGTGCGCGGCGGCCAGCTGCTTGGTGTTGATGATGGTGCCTATGTCCAGTCGCTCGGCCAGCGAGATATAGTCGGTGTTCTCGATGAGGGCCACGGTCTTGCGTACCCCCATGCGTTTGGCTGCCAGGCAGGCCAGGATATTGTTCTCGGTATCGCGCGTGAGGGCACAGAAGGCTTCGTGGTGCTCTATGCCTTCGTCTTGCAGCAACTGCATGTCGCGACCGTCGCCGTTGACGATGGATGTCTCGTCGGCCGAGAGGAGCTCGGAGAGCTTGCGACAGCGTGCGCGGTCCACCTCCAGGAGTGTGGCATGGATGTGGTCCGGCAGCAGGTGACAGGTCTCTACTGCCACGTCGCCACCACCCATGATCATGATGCGGTGGATGTCGGGGTAGTCGGCGGTGTCTTTGCCCACAAGATGGCGCAGCGTGGACACGAAGGTCTTGGTGGTCATGAAGTAGGCGATGTCGCCCACGCAGAGCACGTCGTTGCCACCGGGGATGATGGTGGCTTCGCCGCGCTTGATGGCCACGATATGGTAGGGGGCATCGGAAGGGCACAAGTCGCGCAGGGGTTGTCCCAGCAGGGGCTGCGAGACGTCGCGCAGCTTGATGCCCAGGATGACGAGGGCACCGTCGTGTACCTCCCAGTACTGTCGCACCCACGACCGCTTGACACCCTCCACAATCTCCTTGGCGGCCAGCATCTGGGGGTAGATGAGCGACTCCACCCCCATGGAGGCGAAGAACTCGCGGTGATGGGGCAGGATGTACTCGGCGTTGTCGATGCACGCTACCGTCTTGGCTGCGCCCAGGCTGTGGGCCAACATGCAGCATGTCATGTTGCATGTCTCGCTGGGCGTGGCGGCAATGAAGAGGCCTGCACGCGAGGTGCCGGCTTCCTTGAGTCCGTTGATGCTCGTGGGCGAGACGTTGAGGGTCATGATGTCGAGGTTGTCGGTGGCATTCGTCAGTTTCTCGTCGTCGTCATCCAGGAGAATGATGTCGTTGTCCTCCTTGGAGAGCAGTGTGGCCAGATGTGCGCCGATGTCTTCTGCGCCGGCAATGATGATCTTCATGGTGTGGTGATGTTTGAGGTCAGGGCCCTGGCTATCCCTTCGGCATCCAGGCCTACGAGGTGGTAGAGTTCGGCGGGCGAGCCGTGCTCCACGAAGTGGTCGGGCAAGCCCAGACGGGTGATGCGCACGTCTGTCGCACCGTGCTCGGTGAGCCATTCGGTGACGGCAGAGCCCAGTCCACCCACACGCACACCGTCCTCGACGGTCACGATGTGGGACATGTGGGACACCTTACGCAGGATATCCTCGTCCAGCGGCTTGAGGAAGCGCATGTCGTAGAGTGCGATGTCCCGCGAGGGGTCGCTGGCCTCTACCTGGCGTATGGCCTCCAGGGCCTGCACGGCGAGGGGACCCAGCGTGAGAATGGCGGTGTCGGTCCCGTGCTTGAGGCATCGTCCGCGTCCCACCTGCATGGGGGCATCCTCGACAGCCGCGATGGGAGCGGGCACACGTCCACGGGGGTAGCGTATGACAAAAGGTCCCTGGTCGGGCTCCTGGGCCAGAGCCATGAGACCTCGCAGTTCGTCGGCATCCACGGGCGATGCGATGGTGAGTCCGGGTATGGGACGCAGGTAGGCCAGGTCGAAGGCGCCGTGGTGGGTGGGTCCGTCCTCGCCCACGAGTCCTGCACGGTCCAGGCAGAGCACGACATGGAGGTGGGAGATGGCTACGTCGTGGATGATGTTGTCGTAGGCACGTTGTGCGAAGCTGCTGTAGATGTTGCAGAAAGGGATGAGTCCGTCGCGTGCCATGCCTGCCGAGAAGGTGACGGCGTGACCCTCGGCGATGCCCACGTCGAAGGCTCGGTCGGGCATCTCGTCCATCATATAGGTGAGGCTGCACCCCGTAGGCATGGCAGGCGTGACACCCACGATGGCGGGATTGGCTCGTGCCAGGGTGACCAGGGTGCGTCCGAAGACGTCCTGGAAACGGGGCTGCAGCATCGCCTCGTCGGCATGGATGCGCTCGCCCGTCTTCACGTCGAAGCAGCCTGGGGCGTGCCACACGGGGTCGCCCTGCTCGGCCGGTTCGTAGCCCTTGCCTTTCACGGTGTGGATATGCAGCAACTTGGGACCTTTCATATCCTGTATGGCACGCAGTGTGTGGACCAGCTCGATGACGTCGTGACCGTCGGCGGGTCCGAAGTAGCGGATGTCCAGGCCCTCGAAGATGTTCTGCTGGTGGGTGATCATGCTCTTCAGTGAGTTATTGAAGCGTATGATGGCCTTGCGACGCTTCTCGTTGAGCCAGCCCATGGAGATGAGTCTGCGTGCCAGGACATAGCGCCACCTGTTGTAGGTGTAACTGGTCTGCAGACGGTGTAGCACGTCCTTCATGCCACCCACGCTGCGGTCAATGGACATGTTGTTGTCGTTGAGGATGAAGAGCGCGTCGTTGGGGATGTTGGCGGCGTTGTTCAGGCCCTCGTAGGCCAGGCCGCCACTGAGGCTGCCGTCGCCGATGACGGCCACGACATGACGATGCTCGTCGTGGGCCTTGGCCGCGAGAGCCATACCCAGAGCCATAGAGATGCTGTTGCTGGCATGGCCTGCCGTGCAGGCGTCGTATTCGCTCTCCTCGGGCGAGGGGAAGGGGCGCAGGCCGTGGAACTTGCGATTGGTGGCGAAGGCCTCACGTCGTCCCGTGAGGATCTTGTGGGCATAGGCCTGATGCCCCACATCCCACACGATGCGGTCGTAGGGGGTGTCGAAGACGTAGTGTAGGGCCACCGTCAGTTCCACCACGCCCAGACTGGAGGCGAAGTGACCAGGGTTGCCCGAGAGTTCGCTGATGAGGTAGTCTCTGATTTCCTGACACACACGGGGCAGGTCAGACAGTGGCAGCCGACGCAAATCAGCGGGTGTATTGATTTCGTTGAGCAGACTTCTATCCATAATTTGCGGCAGCAAAGGTACGGAAAAAGGTTAGAGGTTAGAGGTTAGAGGTTAGTGTTTTTCCCTCCGGCAGGCGAAAATGGGTCGTTTTCTCGTGGAAAATGCAAATTTCTCTAACCTCTAACCTAAATTCTCTAACCTCTAACCTCTAACCTCTAACCTAAATTCGTACCTTTGCCGCGTCAAATCACAAACAACAGCGCAGCACAAGACTATGCGTTTCTCCACCACCATCGCTATCCCCGAGCCACAGCGACGCATCACGCTCCACAACTCGGTGGTCCTGCTCGGCTCCTGCTTCGCACAGAAAATAGGCGAACGCATGCGACAGAGCGGCATACCCGCCCACGTCAACCCCTTCGGCGTCCTGTATAGCCCCGTCAGCATCCTGCAGGCACTCACCGCCAACCCAGCCTTCGACAGCAACTACTTCTGCGACAAGGACGGACGCTGGCACTGCTGGCTCACCGACTCGACGTTCAACAGCGGCAGTCGCGATGCCTGCAAGGCTGCCGTGCTCTCGGCACGCGGACGCCTCTTCGCCCACAAACCCGACACCGTCATCATCACCCTCGGCACCAACCGCTACTATGCCTGGCGAGGTACAGGCGAGGGCATGTCGGATCTGGTGGTGGGCAACTGCCACAAACAGCCCCAGCAGGACTTCAGCGAGCATAAGATGGGGCATGACGAGGTCGTGACCGTGCTGGACAGCATCTGCCAACTTTTCCCCTCGGCCCACGTCATCTTCACCGTGTCACCCTACCGCTACACCAAGTACGGCTTCCACGAGAGCCAACTGGCCAAGGCCACCCTGCTCCTCGCCGTCAACACGTTGTGCAAGCAACGTCCCGAGCAGGTCAGCTATTTCCCCGCCTACGAGATCATGATGGACGAGCTGCGCGACTACCGCTTCTATGCACCCGACATGCTCCACCCTTCCGACCAGGCCGTGGAGTACATCTGGGAGCGCTTCGCCGACACCTATTTCGACGACGAGGCCAAGGCCTACCTCATCGACTACGAGCCCATACGCAAGGCCTTGCAACACCGGCCCGAGGACCCCGATTCGCCCGCTTTCCAGCGCTTCCTGGCCGACACCGCCCTGCGTCGGCAAGAACTCGTAGCCAAATACCACCTCGACCACTGAACATAGCGTAGAACACCATGTACACCATATCCGAAATCACTACCCTGCTCGGCGCACACCGCGTAGGCAACGCACCCACACATGTGGAGTGGCTGCTCACCGACAGCCGCTCGCTCCTCTTCCCCGACGAGACGATGTTCTTCGCCATCAAGACGAGCAAGAACGACGGACACCGCTACATAGATGAGCTCTACCAGCGCGGCGTGCGCAGCTTCGTCGTGGCCGACCTCCCCGCCGAGCCACAACCCGACGCCAACTACCTGCAGGTGCCCTCGCCACAACGCGCCCTGCAACGACTCGCCGAACGCCACCGCGAGGCTTTCGACATACCCATCATAGGCATCACCGGCAGCAACGGCAAGACCATCGTGAAGGAATGGCTCTACCAGATGCTCGCCCCAGACCTCAACATCACACGCTCGCCACGCTCCTGGAACTCGCAGATCGGCGTGCCTCTCAGCGTGTGGCGCCTCAACGAGAATAGTCAGCTGGGCATCTTCGAGACAGGCATCAGCGAGCCCGGCGAGATGGACGCCCTCGCCCACATCATACAACCCACCATAGGCATCCTCACCACCATCGGCTCGGCCCACGACGAGAATTTCGGCTCACGTGAGGAGAAATGTATGGAGAAGCTGCGACTCTTCCGCCATGCACAGTACCTCATCTACCACGCCGACAACGAGGTGGCCGACGAGTGCATACAGCGCAGCAAATTCGACGGCAAGCTCATCGCCTGGCACGAGGCCGACATACCCGACACGCTGCTCCAGGCCATCCCCTTCATCGATGCCGCCTCGCGCGAGGATGCCATACACTGCATCGTCACCTGCCGACTCCTCGGACTCGACGACGCCGTCATCGCCCAGCGTCTGGCACGACTCGAGGCCGTCTCGATGCGTCTGGAGGTCTTCGAGGGACAGCGCGGCTGCACCCTCATCTCCGACTCGTTCAACAACGACCTGGGCTCGCTGGAGATAGCCCTCGACTTCATGCACCGACGCAGCGACGACACCACACGCCGACGCCTGCTCATCCTCTCCGACATCAAGCAGACGGGACTCACCCTCACCGAGCTCTACCGCAGGGTCAACGACCTCATCCTCTCGCACGGCATAGATGACTTCGTGGGCATAGGGCCCGAGATCAGCGCGGGCATGAGCTACATCGGCGGCAGCAACGATACGCGCCATTTCTTCGACACTACCGACGATTTCCTGCACAGCCCTCTCTTCCACGGCATCGCCGACCGCGTCGTCCTCATCAAGGGCGCACGCCTCTTCCGTTTCGACCGCATCACCGAGGCCCTCGTGGAAAAGGTTCACGAGACCATCCTGGAGGTGAACCTCTCTGCCGTGGTGGACAACCTCAACCACTACCGCGCCATGATGCGACCCCAGACCAAGGTGATCTGTATGGTCAAGGCCTCGGCCTACGGGGCCGGCGCCGTGGAGATTGCCAAGACGCTACAGGACCATCATGTGGATTACCTCGCCGTGGCCGTGGCCGACGAGGGGGTGGAACTGCGTAAGGCAGGCATACACACGGGCATCATCGTGATGAACCCCGAGATGAGTGCCCTCCACACCCTCTTCGAGTACAATCTGGAACCCGAGGTCTATAGCTTCCGCTGGCTCGACGCCCTCATCCACGCTGCCGAGCACGAGGGCATCACCTCCTACCCCGTACACATCAAACTGGACACGGGCATGCACCGCCTCGGTTTCGACCCCTTCCACGATATGCTGCCCCTGGTACAACGGCTCCAGAGCCAGAAAGCATTGCTACCCCGCAGCGTCTTCAGCCATTTCGTGGGTGCAGACAGCGCAGACTTCGACGATTTCTCGCTCCTGCAGTGGCAACGTTTCTGTCAGGGTGCCGATTTCCTGCAGTCGGCCTTCCCCCACCATATCCTGCGCCATATCTGCAACAGCGCAGGCATAGAGCGCTTCGCTGATCGTCACCTCGACATGGTGCGTCTGGGACTGGGACTCTACGGCATCGACCCCCTCACGGGACAGATGCTCTCCCCTATCTCCACCCTGCGCACCACCATCCTGCAGATCCACGACATCCCCGCCGATGAGACCGTGGGCTACAGCCGACGCGGACAACTCGACCGACCCTCGCGCATAGCTGCCCTCCCTATCGGGTACGCCGACGGCCTGGACCGCCACCTCGGCTGCGGACGCGGCTACTGCCTCGTAGGGGGCAAGCGCGCTCCCTACGTGGGTAATATTTGCATGGATGTGTGTATGATTGACGTCACCGACATCCCCTGTCAGGAAGGCGACACAGCCATCATCTTCGGTCCCGACCTGCCCCCTACTGTCCTGGCCCAGGCCATCGACACCATTCCCTACGAGGTCCTCACCTCCGTCTCACCCCGCGTCAAGCGCAAGTACTACCTCGAGTAGGGGAGGCATGCCTCACTTGTAGTTGTTGCGGATGTAGTCCTGCGGCTTGAAGTTGGTCTTCTGTACGGGTAACGACAAGTCGCGCACCACCTTGTGTACCTGCATGGGACGCTTCTCCACCACAGCCTGGCGCATGAATTCCCTGATCTCGGCCTGCTGCCGAAACATGGGCTCCGTAGCCATCTGGTGCGTCTTGTTCGCCGCGTCGTAGAAATAGTACGAGGCACCCTCCTCCTCCAACTGCTCGGCCAGGTAGGACGAGCCCCAGAAGCCTATACCCAAATGGGTGGCCTTGCGATAGGGTACTTGAGCGTCGGCCGTACCGTGGAACAGCTGAATGGGGCAGGGCTTACGTTTCCACCGTGGATGTCCATGTCTGGAGAATATCGCTCCCGCAAAGGAGATGATGCCGCCGTAGTTGAAGCCTGGAGGTAGCACGCGCGCGAGGGTGTCGTCACTACATATCAGGTACTCTGCCTGCAGCACCGTCACCGCTCCCGCACTGGATCCTGTGGCCACGATGCGTGCCGTATCCACTTGCCACGAGTCGGCCTGCTCCACAACATAGGCCGTGGCCTTGAGCAAGTCCTCGGCTGCCCAACGCACCGTCTTGGTCATGCGATCTATCATGCCCACCAGTCCACTCTTCCATCCGTGGTCGTTCATGGCCTCGGACATACCCAGACGGTAGTCGATGCTCACCACGTCGTATCCCTCGCGACAGAGAAAGTCGAAGTAGGGTTGGTAGTACTTGTTGCCCCGCTCGCCTGCGGCAAAACCGCCGCCAAAGACAAACATCACACACGGACGCAGCCCCGCGACACCCTCGGCACGGTAGTGGTCCAGACACAACTCCTGTCCGTCCGAGACGGCATAGGTCAACGTCTCCCGTTCCTGGGCCCAAAATCTGGGAGCGCCTATCCACAGCGCTCCCAACAATATGAATCCTCTCAGTCTCATTCCGTCATGGCCTTGAGCTTCTTGAGCAGCGCGAACATGACGATGGCGCTCACGAGGCACAACGCAATCAGGATACCCCAGTTGTACATCAGCGGGATCTTGTTCCACAGCAGGGAGGGAAGGGAACTGAGGTAGTTACCTATGGCTGTGGCCACGAACCAACCACCCATCATCATACCTTTGTACTTGGGAGGAGCCACCTTGCTCACGAAGCTGATACCCATCGGCGAGAGCAGCAGTTCGGCCAGGGTGAGCGTGAAGTAGGTGGAGATGAGCCATCCCGGCGAGAGGATACTTTGGGTGCCAGCACCCAGATCCATGGGCGAGATGAGGTCCGTAGAGGCCAACGTGATGACACCGAAGCCCAGGGCAGCCACCAACATACCCCAAGCGATACGGGTCGGCGCACTCACCTCTTTGCCTCTGCCAGCCAGCGCCCCGAAGAACGCCATGCTGAAGGGCGTCAGGGCCACCACGAAGAAGGGATTGAACTGCTGGAAATCAGAGGGCTGTGCCATGGTGGGATTCTCCATGCCGAAGTAGAGCGCCAGCGCACCACCCACGAGGGCCAGCGTAGCAACACCACACAGCACGCGGTTCTTGGCCTGCTTGCTCTGGAAGGTGCCGAAGCCCGTATAGACAGCCACTGCCAACAGGGCCAGACTGAAGATATTGAAGCCGATACGCACGGGACCCTCCACCGTCAGGTTGGTGTATTTCTTGGCAAAGAAGGTGAGGGCCGAACCGTTCTGGTGGAAAGCCATCCAGAAGAAGATGACCACGGCGAACACCAGCAAGAGGGCCACGATGCGGTCACGCGTCTGTTTGGGAGTGAGTTCCTCCACAGGAGCAGCGGCAGCCTTGGCCTGCTTGGCCGTCACGTCGGCATGGGCAAACCATTTGCGGCAGGCGAGATACACCAGTGCAGAGAACACCAGCGACACACAAGCCACACCGAAGCACAGGCCGTAGGCACCGTACAAGGCCTCCAGATACTCGGGAGCCGTGTTGGCAGCGTCATAGACCATGCCGTAGGAGGCGAGGTGATGGTTGGTGATGGCTTTGGCCATGGAGGGCGCAAACATGGCACCGATGTTGATGGCCATATAGAAGAGGCTGAAGGCCGAGTCGCGACTGGCCGAGTACTTGGGGTCGTCGTAGAGGTTACCCACCAGCACCTGCAGGTTGCCTTTGAAGAGGCCCGTACCTAACGACACCAGAGCCAGACCCGCGAACATAGCCACCTTGCCCGTCACGTCGGCTCCCGTGGGGATAGCCAGACCCACATAGCCCAGGAACATGATGGCCATTCCAATCTTCACACAACGGCCGTAACCGTAACGGTCGGCCAGCATACCGCCAAACAGAGGGGCAAAATACACGACGGCCAAAAAGCCAGCATAGACCTGACCCGCCTCGGCCTCGGTCCATCCAAACTTAGCCTGCATGAACAATGAGAAGATGGCAAGCATGGTGTAGTAACCAAAACGCTCGCCTGTGTTGGCCAATGCCAGAGCATATAGGCCTTTAGGTTGATTTTCGAACATAGTTATAAGGGGTTAAGGGTTTCAGAACCTGCTGCTGCCGTCGAAGCAATGGGTGCACACCTTGCACTTGGGGAGACCAATGGCCTCGACCAGGTGCTCCAGTGTATTGAATTTCAACGACGTGAGTCCCAAACGACGACGAATCTCGTCCACCATACGGTGGTATTTCTCCGAGTCGGTCTTGGCATAGGACTTGAGCAAGGCGATGGCCTCGGGTGTGGCCGTGCAAGGTCGTGTCGCGTCATAGCCTGCCAACGCGTCGGGTCCCTCCAGGTCGGTGATGACCTGACGTGTCAGCAACTCCAGGTCGCTCTTGCTGCTGGTGAAGTTGACGAAGGGGCAGCTCCATATCAGTGGCGGACAGGCGATGCGCATGTGCACCTCCTTGGCCCCAGCATCGAAGAAGCCCTGCACGTTGTCTCTCAGCTGCGTACCTCTCACGATGCTATCGTCGCAGAACAGGCAGCGTTTGCCCTGCATGATGGCACGGTTGGGGATGAGTTTCATCTTGGCCACCAACGAGCGCATCTCCTGATTGGCCGGTGTGAAGCTGCGGGGCCATGTCGGCGTGTATTTGCTTATGGCGCGCCCGTACGGCACACCCATGCCCTCGGCATAGCCTGTGGCCATACCCACGCCCGAGTCGGGGATGGCACCCACGATATCTACCTCTGTCTGGTCCTCCCGACCCATCAACACACCCGAGCGGTGCCGCATCTCCTCCACCGTAATCCCCTCGTAGGAACTCGTGGGAAAACCGTAATAGACCCACAGGAAGGAACATATCTGCATCTCCTCGTTGGGTTCTCGCAACTGCTCCACCCCGTCTGCCTTGAGGCGCAAGATCTCGCCTGGCCCCACGAAGCGTTCTACCTCGTAGCCCAGGTTGGGAAAACTCGTACTCTCCGACGATGCCGCCCAGGCTCCGTCCTTACGTCCTATCACGATGGGGGTACGGCCCAGCTTGTCGCGGGCCACGATGATGCCCTGGTCGGTGAGTATCAGCATGGAGCAACTTCCTCGCACTTTGGCAAAGACGTTCTCAATACCCTCCACGAAGGTCCGTCCCTGGATGATGAGCAGCGCAATCAGTTCGGTGGGGTTGGTCTTGCCCGACGACATCTCCGAGAAATGGTCGCCCTGCTGCAGCAGTTCGCGCGTCAGTTCCTCTATATTCGTCACCTTGGCCACCGTCACCAGGGCCATCTTGCCCAGATGGGAGTTCATCATGATGGGCTGCGGGTCGGTGTCGCTGATGACACCTATGCCTGCGTTGCCCTTGAACTTCTCCAGTTCGCCCTCGAAACGTGTGCGGAAATAGGTACTCTCCAGGTTGTGGATGCTGCGGAAGAAGCCCTTCTCCTGCGAGAAAGTGGCCAAACCGCCACGCTTGGTACCCAGGTGCGAGTTGTAGTCCGTACCGTAGAACAGGTCCACGATGCACGGGCCGTGCTGTATGGTGCCGAAGAAACCTCCCATATCAAATAAGTGCTGTTGTACTTTGCGGCGCAAAGGTACAAAAAGTCAACGGTCAACGGTCAACGGCGGGCGGCTTTTTTTCTCCTGCAGACAAAAAAAGGGCATTTTTGGGCTCACCACACCCATACGAGGGGGAGATGGTCGCTCACGCCACCGTGATAGGAGGGCCCGCGGAAGGTGCGGCGAGGCATGGTACCACCGTAGGTCTTGTTGGGCTCCAGCTGACGCGGAGTGGCAATCACGCTGCCCTCCACAGCACCGCCCCCATCCCGCACCAGCATATGGTCTATCCACTGCCACACACCACGGTATTTGTACGAGCCCTCGCCACGCATCGCCACGCGCGTGAGGGGATGTCGGGCCTTGCGGAAGAGGCGGTCCTTGGGCGTCGTATTAAAGTCACCCATGACGACTATCTGTCCGCTACAGGCCTCCTGGATGCTGTCTGTGAGGTGCCACAACGTGGTAGCCGCCAGCCTGCGGTTGCGGTCGCCCTGCCTACCTCCCGTCTTGCTCGGCAGATGAACGACCACGACATGAAGGGTGTCGAGGCCGTAATCCTCGCGCAGCCTCACACCTTGCACATATAATATATCGCGCGTGCGCGGGAGTCGCTGCTCGGCACTGGGAACCCGTATGCTGCGCCACTGCAAGGGGCGAAACAGGACAGGCTGGTAGAGCAGAGCCACGTCTATGCCCCGCGCATCGGGCGAGTCGGTCATGACATATTCGTAGCCCAACGTCCTCAAGGCGCTGCGCCTACAAAGATCTGTCAGCACAGTATCGTTCTCCACCTCACACAGACCGATTAATGCCGGCACCGCACCAGCCACCCCCTCTGCCTCAGCGATGACACTGGCCACGTCGTCCAACTTGCGCCAGTAGCGGCTGCGCGTCCAGCGGTAAGCGCCCTCTGGGGTGAAGTCCGTGTCCTCCTTGCCCTCGTCGTGCTTCGTATCGAAGAGGTTCTCCACGTTCCATTCCATCAGGACAAAAGGCTTCTGTCCCCCTGCGGCAACCTGTGGCAGCAGCAGGGGGACGAGCAAGGCGAGCCTCAAACCGAGGCTACGAAGATGGATAGACAAGGGAAACGGGATATTTGTAACGTTTCTTTACTGTTTCTCCACCGTCATGAAGTCCACGTCGGGCATCCAGTAGCGGTCGTTGGAGAGACGAACGAGGTTGTCGCCCTTCTTCAGAGGCACGACGCAGGAGATCTTGCCGGCACGACTCCAGTTGCGGGAATGGGTGCGAAGGGTGGTGATGGGTGTGCCGTTGATCTCGAGGTCCATCTCGCGATCTTCGGCCGAGAAGAAGTGGATGGTGAGGCGATAGTTGCCAGCCTTGCTGACACGCACGTTGCGCCACTGGAGGTCGTTGGCAGCCTTGTTGCCTAGCCATCCTGCGACATAGCCACCAGAGGCATTCTCACGCTGGGAGTAAGTGGCGGTGATGGCAGCCTGGTTGTTGACGAGTTCCTGGTAGCAGCTCAGCCATGCCGTCTCGGCCTCATAGACACGACGGTCCACACGCTTCTGGCAGGTGGCGCGGTAGATGCGGGTGCCGTGGGCGGGGATGGTGAAGGTCTTGGTGGTGCCGGCTGCTATGCCCTCGACATCCTGCTGGGCAAAGCAGTCATAGAGCTTGACATTTCCGCCGAGTTCGATGCTGGTGGGGTCGAGGGTGACGCGCTGCTCGCTGTCGCTGGGGTTGTAGATGGCGAAGGCACGGGTCTTGCCGTGGAGCTTCTTGATATCCTTGACAAGGATGTAGCACTCGTTCTGCTTCTCGGCGACGTAGGCCTGCAGGTGCAGCTTGTCCTGGTTGAGGGCAATGAGGTCGGCGTTGCACATGAGCTTGATGGTCTCGGGACGCATCTTGGTCATGTCACAACCGATGAGAAGGGGCGAAGACATGATGCACCACATACCAAAATGGGTCTGGTCTTCCTCTTGGGTCATGGAACGACCTGTCTCGAGCATGTCCATGTCGTTGTAGTGACCGTCGTGGCAGTAAGCCGAGAGGTAGAGGTTCTCAGCGAGGATGCCGCGCACGCTCTTCCAGGCGTCGTAGATATCGCCTGTGGTGCGCCATGAGTCGCTGACATCGGCAATCCAAGTACCGGGATAAGCCCAACGGCAGACGTTGAAGACGATGTTCTTCTTGCCGCAGTTCTTGATGGCGTTGGAGATCTTGGTGTACTGCTCACGCTCGTCGAGGTTCATGTGGCGGCCGCCGCAATAGTCCACCTTGATGAAGTCGAAGTCCCAATCACGGAAGTAGAGCCTACAGTCCTGGTCTTCGTGACCGGCAAAGCCTACGCCGACACCCCAAGCATGACGGTTGCCCGAGCCACAGGTGTTGTCGCCGGCATCGCTGTAGATACCTGCCTTGAGGCCGAGGCCGTGGATGTAATCGACGAGCGAGCGCATGCCGCTGGGGAAGAGCTTGGTGTTGAGGCGGAGGTGTCCGTCTTCACCGCGGCCATCCCAGTAGCCGTCGTCGATGTTGATATACTGGAAGCCTGCTTTCTGCAGGCCTGTCTGGTGCATGGCATCTGCCTGACCTTTGATAACATCCTCGTTGATGCGGAGGGCGAAGGTGTTCCACGAGCTCCATCCCATGGTGGGGGTGCGTTGAGCGTTGAGAGAGATGGCGATGGCAATCATCGCGAGAAGGGAAATGGTTTTTCTCATAGTGGTTAGCGGTTAGAGGTTAGAGGTTAGAGGTTAGCGGTCGAGCACGACAACCTTGAAGGTCTTGGCGGGAAGGGTCAGCGTGCCGTCGGTGAGGGTGAGCGTGGTGGTGACGGGGCTGACTTGCTCGGGCTGGCCTGGGGTATTCTCTGCCTCGTAGGTACTGAGGTCGAGGGTGGTGACGGTAGCAGAGCGTGGCGTGTTGTCCGCTGACTTTTGTCCCTTGAACAGGAGTTGACACTGCCGAGGCTGGTCGCTGGTGTTGATGAGCTTGACGATGATGTGGTTCTCGTCCTTGTCCAGCACGGCCGAGGCGAAGAGGCCATCCTCGCCGTTGGGCGTGGGCTGCGAGAGCGTGGTGGGCAGGACATGAGTGCCACGGTTGTTCATGTAGAGCTGCTGAACGTAGTACGATGCGGTACGTGCGGTGTGGAGGTTGTCGTACCAGATGAGGTCTGGACGCCACTGCCAGCCATCGACATGGGCAAAGAGGGGCGCATAGGTGGCCATGTGCACGATGTCGGCATTGCGCTCCAGGTTGGTCATGAAGGCAGCCTCGTAGATGCTGGCTCCCGCGTGGTTGTATTTGTGTCCGCGGTCATGGCAGGCCCATTCTCCGGCGAAGACGCGCGGACCTTTGCGGTCGTAGTTGTCGTAGCGGTCCATGGAGTTGCGGAACCAGTTGATGTCGCGGTAGTAGTGTTCGTCCACGAGGTCGGCACCGAGGCGTCGCATGGCATCCCAGCCGTGTCGGAACTTGTCGTCCTCGGCGTTGGGGCCCGAGGTGCCGATGAGCTTGATCTCGGGGTGGAGTCGTCGTACCTCGGGGGCTATGATGGCGAGGCGGTCGTAGTAGGGCTGCTCCCACTGTTCGTTGCCTATGGCCAGGAACTTGAGGCCGAAGGGTGCGGGGTGTCCCATCTGGGCACGGAGGGCTCCCCAGGTGGTGGTGGTGTCGCCGTTGGCAAACTCGATAAGGTCGTTGCAGTCATCGATGAACGACTGCAGGCCCTCCTTGGTGGCGGGTGCATGGGCAGCCTCGTCATCGTTCTGGAACTGGCAGGCAAGACCCACGCTGAGGACGGGGAGAGGTTCGGCCCCTATCTCCTCGGCCAGCAGGAAGTACTCATAGAAGCCGAGGCCGTAGCTCTGGAAATAGGCGGCATAGTAGCGATAGGTGAAGGTATTCTCCCAGCGATTCTTGTTGATGGGACGGTCCTCGACAGGGCCCACACTGTTCTTCCACTGGTAGCGTTGCTGGAGCGTGGTGCCCTCGACGATGCAACCTCCGGGGAAGCGGAACACGCCGGGATGAAGGTCATACAAAGCCTGTGCTACGTCACGACGCAACCCGTTCTCGTGCCCCTGCCAGGTATCGACGGGGAAGAGGGATACGTGCTCGAGGTCGGTGGTGACGCTGCCGCTGCGACGGTGGTCATCGACGAGGAAGAGGCGCAGCTGGGCATGGTCTATGGTGCGGGGCGAGCGCAGGGTGACGGTGTATTTCTTCCACTCCGAGCCCTGGATGGTGAGGTCGGCATTGGCAAACTCCTGGTGCTCGTCCATGGTGTTCTGGTCCACGAACTGGATCCAGAGACGCGAAGTGCCGCCGTCGGGCACGCGCGCCCACACACTGAAGCGGTAGTCGACATCCTTGTGCAGACCAATGCCGAAGAAACCCTCGTTCTGGAGGCCCGTCCACATATCGCGGTGATGCATGGAGGAGAGTCGCACATAGTGGGGATTGCGGGGGAAGGGACCGTCGTCGCGCACCTCTACACGTCCGAAGGCCTGCCACCCCATGAGGTGGTCGGGTGTGAACTCGAAGGAACGGTTCTTGAGGAGCTCGGCATAGAGACCGCCATCGGCAGCGAAGTTGATGTCCTCGAAGAAGATGCCGTACATGGTGGGTTGGATGGGTGTGGCCTTGGCGATGGCCTTCTTGGATACATCGACGGTGACGACATTTGTCGTTTCCTGGGCATGGGCTCCAAGGGTGCACACGGCAAGGAGGAGCGGAAGGAGATAGTGTTTCATGGGTTAAAAAAGTTTAAAGAGTTCAAGAGTTCAAAGGTTCAAGAGTTCAAGGGTTCAAGAGTTCAAAGGTTCAAGAGGTTCAAGAGGTTGGCAACGCCCTGAAAGGGCCCAAATATCAACAAGCCCTAATAGCCCAGGGCAGAGCGAACGCCAAATATCAACAAAGATCAGCTCACGGCCAAACATCAACAAGGATCAGCTCACTGGGTTCATTGCGTGTCCATGATTTGATGGTACGCCATCAGGGCCTGGGCGTAGCGGTGGAAGACGGCGACTGTGTCGGGGTCCGCCGTAGGCGTGGCGCTCAGAAGCCTGTCCATCTCGGCGAGGGCAGCCATCTCGAACTGGGCACGTGTGGGATATCCGCTGGCGGTGACCTGCAGCTGGGTGGTACCCTCGTATATGGAGAGAACGCGGGCAGCGCGGTAGAGACGCTCTACGGTGGTGCCGCGCATGTAGCCTGTACCGCCGAAGACCTGCACGGCATCGTAGGCACTCTGGTTGGCAAACTCCGAGGTCATACCCTTGGCCAGGGGTGTGAGTTGGTCGGCACGACGCTGCATGGCCTTGAGTACGGTGCGTTCGTCGGGCGTGAGGGTACGTTGTCGCTGCAGCGTCTGATAGGTGGCCACCTCATCGACGCAGTGCGCCGTCTCGTAGAGGAGTGCACGACTGGCCTGCAGACGTGCCTGCATGAGGCTGAGCATGTCGGCGACAGCGGGGATATGCTCGATGGACTGCCCGTACTGCTCGCGCTGGGCGGCATATTCTCGCGCAGCGTCGCAGACGGCTTGCTGGATACCCACGCTCTGTGTGGCCACGCCCAGCCGGGCCCTGTTCATGAGAGGCAGCACATAGCGCAGCAGACCCATGCGTCGTGTGCCAATCAGCTGCGCAGGGGCATCGTGGTAGAGGAGCTCGCAGGTGGGCGATCCGTGGAGGCCCATCTTGTCCTCGAGGTGTCGTATGGTAAGGCCGCTAGCGCGGCCGTCCTTGTTGATGGAGGCTCGCCTATCGTAGATGAAGAGGCTGAGTCCGCGTCCGTCGGTCGTGCCGGGCTCGCTGCGTGCCAGGACGAGGTGCAGGTCGCTGTCGCCGTTGGTGATGAAGCGTTTGACACCATTCAGCAGCCACGTCCCCTCGGGGTGCTCGGGATCGACAGGTGTGGCGGCGAGCATGACATGCTGGAGGTCACTGCCGGCATTGGGCTCGGTGAGGTCCATGCTCATGGTGGCTCCATCAGCGATGCGCGGGAGGTATCTCTGTCGTTGCTCGTCGGTGCCGTACTCAGCGATGATGGCGGCACATGAGGCTAGACTCCAGATATTGAAGAAGGCAGGGTCGGCAGCAGCTATCTGCTCGCCTAGCTGGGCCGTCTGGAGCGCCGTCATGCCGAGCCCGCCGTAGGTGGTGGGTATGGCACAGGCATAGAGATGGGCATCGAGGATGTCGCGGAGGTCCTGCTGTATGCCCTGCGCATAGACGACATGTCCATCCACGAGGTGGGAGCCCTCGCTATCGACCGAGGCTGCCCGCGAACGGATGAGGGAGAGGACAACGGTCAATGAATTCTGGATCTCGGGATTTCCGGATTTCGGGATTTCCTGATTTCCCGAATTCCCGAGTTCCACCGTCTCCAGACGTGCAAGAACATCAGCAACGTCCGAGCAGATGACATGGTGAGCCACACGGTGAATGGGTGCATCGGGGTCGGTATTGACGGCCACGATGGTCTGGGCCTGCACGCCGCAGAGGTGCTGGGCATGGCCGCTGACGCCGAGGGCGATGTAGAGGTCGGGACTGATGGTACGTCCCGTCTGGCCCACCAGGAGGGAAGCATCGGCATAGCCTGCCGTGACGACGGGTCGTGTGCAGCCCAGGTCGCAGCCCCAGCGCTCGGCAAGGGTCTGCAGGCGCCCGAAGTTGGCCTTGCTGCCTATGCCGTAGCCCGCCACGAGGGCGATGCGCGAGACAGGCGTGTGTTGTATGAGTGTGAGAAGGTGTGTCATCCGAGTCGCAGGGTGAGGATGGTGATGTCGTCGTTCTGGTCGGCACCGTCGGTAAAGGAACGAACGGAGTGGAGGAGGTCCTCGGCGGCCTGCTGCGCGGTGAGGGTGGCAGGGGCCGTGTTGGCCCAGGCGAGGAGGCGGTCGTCGCCGTACTGCTCCTTGTCGGCCCGCTCGGCCTCGGTGACACCGTCGGTGTACAGCACCAGACGGGTGCCGGGCGTGACGGCGATGGTCTGTTCCTCGTAGGGGAAGTCGTCCATGATGCCGCACACGAGGTTGGGCTTCACATCCAGGAAGCGCGGCTCGCTGTCGGGCTCGATGACGACGAGGGGGTTATGGCCAGCATTGCAGTACTGGAGTCGATGGGTGGCGAAGTCATAATGACCGAGGAAAAGGGTCACGAAGAGGTCGGTCTTGGTGCTTTGGCAGAGGACCTTGTTGATGCGGTCGGCCAGCTGCGCCATGTCGAGCTGGAGACCTCCCAGCAAACGTATGCTGCTCTGTATGATGGCCATGAGCATGGCGGCCGGCACACCCTTGCCCGAGACATCGCCAATGACGAAGAGGACACCGTCTTCGCAAACCTGAAACTCATACAAGTCGCCCCCCACCTCCTTGGCGGCAGTCATGGTGGCATAGAGGTCCAGCCCCTGTCGCGAGGGGAAGTCGTGGCGCAACATCTCGGTCTGTATCTGATGGGCTATCTGCAACTCGCTGTGCAGACGTTCGTGCTCGCGCGCCGTCGTCTTCTCACGCGCTATATAGTCCTGGAAATTCTGACGCATGGTGTCGAGGGCCTCCTTCAGGGCCACCATCTCGCGGGAGCCTCCCGTGTGGAGCTGAGTTTCCTCGAAATGACCCTGACTGAGTCGTGTGGCGGCCTGGGCGAAGGCCGAGATGGGACGACTGGCACGACGGATGACAAAGCGACACACGAAGAAGAGGAGAACGAGACCCAGGATGGCTTCGAGGACGAAGAGCACCACGATGACGATGGCTTCTATGTTGACCTCGTAGAGCGGACATCCCACGATGACGGTCCAGCCGTTGGGGAGTTGTCCGCAGGCATAGAAGGTGTAGGAGTCGTCGTCTTCGTAGCTGACGACCTTGCCCGTAGCGAGACTGTCGTTGAGGGCTTGCCAATTTGCATCGCTGAGGTCATCGCGGGAGAAGGGCTGCTGCTGGGCAGGGAAGATGAGGGTGTCGAAGACGGTACCCACGAAGGGGTTCTCGGCCATGGGGTTGCAGACGATGTCGCCATGCTCATCCACGATGCAGATATTGCAGTCGTCATACGGACGCAGCTCAATGAGCTTGTCCTTGAGCCAATCCACCGAGAAATCAATACACATCACACTCACCACCTCGCCCTCGCCGTCCTTGACCGGGTAGCCGTAGGAGATGATGTAGAGGGAATCGACAATCATATCCTCGCAGTAGGTGGACTGCCAGTGTGGCTCGCCTGTCTGCATCACGGTGGTGAACCATTCCTGGTCATCGGGGTCCCATTCGTCGGTGGCATCTTCGTTGCAGACAGCAATCTGTCCGGTATGGATGTCCTTGTAGGAGTAGAAACCGTAGGTGTCGCCCGTCTTGGTGAGGCCCTCCTCGGGACTCACGAAGATGCCGCAGCCGATACTGGCAGGGGTATATTCCAGCACGCGGACCTGGATGTTGGCCGCCACGATGGAGTCTCTGAAGAAGCGGGGGTTGCTCCGCAACTCCGAGGCGTTCCAACTGAGGGCTGCCGTCACGGCCTCGGTGGTCTGTAGGTGACGTGTCACCTCGCTGATGATGGCTTGCAGACTCGTCTCGGCATTGGTGTGCGCCGATTCACGCAGGAGTCCGTTACCCACAAAGGTCTGGAAGAGGAGCAGCAGGATGAGCAGGCACGACGTGACGAACACGATGATGCGGCTGAGTTTGGTGGCGAAAGAAGTACGTGTCATACGAACGGTCAACGGTTATTTTAGGTCAACGGCCAACGTTTTTTAGGTAACGGTCAACTCAATTGCGCAGCAAAGGTAAGAAAAAGCGGGCGGTCAATGGTCAAGTGGTCAACGGAAATTTGCATTTCCCACTAAAAAAACTTGCTTTTTAGCCTGCCAGAGAAAAAAACTCTAACCCCTAACCTCTAACCTCTAACCTTTTTCCGTACCTTTGCTTCGCGAAAATAAAAACACCATGCAACATCTCCCATCCCTCATCATCTGCATTTCGCACGTCTGCGAAAGCTCGCCTCTTCGTCTCTTCGCCTCTTCGTCTGCATTTCGCACGTCTGCGAAAGCTCGTCTGCATTTCGCACGTCTGCGAAAGCTCGCCTTCATTCTCCTACTCTGTGCAGCCCCGCAAATCAAGGCCCAGGACAAGGTATTCCGTCCCATGGAGGACGTGAACAACGTGGTGGACCTGACGCTGGATAGTCTGGAGAAAGCCAACACCATGCGCCCCGTCCCAGGCAGCAGCCGCCAGGGCGACCATCCCGTCCTCTTCCTCGTGGGCAACAGCACCATGCGCACCGGCACCAAGGGCAACGGCGACAACGGTCAGTGGGGCTGGGGATTCTTCGAACACGAGTACTTCAACGCCTCGCAGATCACGGTCGAGAACCAGGCTCTGGGAGGCATGAGCAGCCGCACGTTCTACACCAAGCTGTGGGACAACGTGAAGAAAGGCATACGCCCAGGTGACTACGTGGTGATCGAACTGGGGCACAACGACAACGGGCCCTTCGACCGTGGTCGCTGTCGCGCATCCATCCGGGGCATCTCGGCCGCAGACTCGTTGGAGGTAACCATCCAGGAAGGTACCGACAAGGGCAAGCAGGAGACAGTGTATAGCTACGGCGAGTACCTGCGACGCTTCGTGCGCGAGACACGCGCCCTGGGCGCACATCCCATACTCATGTCGCTCACGCCACGCTGGGCGTACGAGGAGGGAGTCCAAGAGTTCAAGGGTTCTAGGGTGCAACGGGTCGATAAGACGTTTGGGCTGTGGGCCCGACAGGTGGCCGAGGAGATGGACGTGCCCTTCGTGGACCTCAACGAGATCTCGGCACAGAAGTACGAAGCCATGTCGCCGTGGAAGTTCGGCTACCATTTCTACCTCGACCATATCCACACCTCCAAGTTCGGCGCCGAGCTCAATGCCCGTTCGGCAGCAGAGGGGCTGGCCGCATGCACCCACCCCGAGGTGAAGCCCCTGCAGGCCATGATGACAGGACTGACACCACTCACCACAGGCGTACGTCGCGAAGCAGGCAAACCCGTAGTGTTCATTACGGGCGACTCTACGGTGAAAAACACCGACAGAGACTCCGCCGATATGTGGGGCTGGGCCTCGCAGGCTCACCGCATCTTCGATGCCGCCAAGATCACCTGGATCAACTGCGCCATGGCGGGACGTTCCACCCGTACCTATGTGCGCGAGAAACGATGGGAAAAAGTGTATAACGACCTGCAGCCAGGCGACTTCGTTCTCATACAGTTCGGACACAACGACCTGGGCGAACTGGGCAGAGGCAAGCACCGCGGCACCATACCCAGCGTGGCAGACACGAGCATCGTGAGTCGGGTGAACACTGGGAAAGAAGTTTACAACGAGGTAGTGTATAGCTTCGGGTGGTATCTGCGCAAGATGATTGACGACTGCCGACAGAAAGGAGCCACCCCCATCCTGGTGAGCCTGACGCCGCGCAACGAGTGGACAAACGGACACATCGAACGCCGACAGAACTACCTCGACATGTACCACGCCGTGGCCGAGGAGACAGGTTGCGAGGTGGTGGACCTCCACAACATCACGGCCGACGCCCTGGATGGCATCGGACAGGAAGCCGCACGCGATTTCTACTGCCGCGACCACACCCATACCTCCCTCCGCGGAGCACGCCTCAACGCCCTGGGTGTAGCCATCGGGCTCAAACGCAACCACAGCTCCCTGGCCCCCTACCTCCTGCCGTAAGAATGAAATCTCCATTGCACAAAAGTGCAAAAAGTGTGCAAAAAACTGGTGCTTTCGAAAAGAAAACATCGGTTTTTTGTTGTTTTCGACAAAAAAACTCCAATCTCTAACCTCTAACCTCTAACCTTTTTCCTTACCTTTGCGCCGCAAAACAGAATGGATACACACCATGGAACACACCATGACACATTTTCTCACACTCTTTGAGGAAGTCACCCGCAAATATTGGAACGAAGACGCCCTCAGCAACTTCCAGGGCAAGACATACACCTACGCCCAGATGGCAGAGGAGATAGCACGACTGCACCGACTCTTCGCCGAACTGGGCATCAAACCAGGCGACAAGATCGCCGTCTGTGGACGCAACAGCGCCGAATGGGCCATCGCCTTCTTGGCCGCCAATGCCTACCACGCCGTGGCAGTACCCCTGCTGGCCAACTTCACGGCAGAGAGCATCACCCGACTGTGTAACCACGCCGAATGCGCCATGTTGCTGGTGGACGGCAAGATCTTCCGCAGCGGCGTACAGCCCGACCAGGTGCCGACACTCAAAGTGGTCATGAACCTGGACAACGCCGCGTGCCTCTATAGCAGCGACGAGACCTACGCCCAGGCCTGCAAACGCCTCGCAGCGCCCCTCCCCGCACCACTCACACCCAACGACATACACTACGCCAGCGACGACCTCGAGGAGCTGTGCATCATCAGCTACACCTCGGGCACAACAGGCAACCCCAAAGGTATCATGCTGCCCTCCCGTGCCATCTCGGCCAACATCGACTTCGCACAACGCATGATACCCAGCAGCCCACGTGTGAAGAGCCTGAGCATGCTGCCCCTGGCCCACATGTTCGGTTTCGTCTTCGAGTTCCTCTACCCCTTCCTCGGCGGCGCACACATCGTCTTCCTGGGCAAGATGCCCACACCATCCATCCTCATGCAGGCCTTTGCCGAGGTGAAGCCCTACCTGTTCATCACCGTCCCCCTCGTGATGGAGAAACTCATCAAGGGCAAGGTGATGCCCGTGCTGCGCAAACCCGCCATGCGAGTGGGACTGGCACTGCCCTTCACCAGCCGACTCATCTACCGCTACCTCAACAAGAAACTCACCAAGGCCCTGGGAGGCAACGTGGTGCTCATCCCCATGGGAGGCGCCGCCATCAGTCAACCCGTAGAACGCCTGCTGCGCAAGATAGGACTACCCTTCACCGTAGGCTACGGCATGACAGAATGCGCCCCGCTGGTGGGCTACACAGGCTGGGAGACCTTCGTTCCAGGCTCCTGCGGACGCTGCATCGACACGCTGGAGATGCGCATAGACAGCATACGCCCCGACAAAGTGGTGGGCGAGATACAGGTACGCGGCACCAACGTGATGCTGGGCTACTACAAAGACCCCGAAGCTACCAAGGCAGCCTTCACCGACGACGGATGGATGCACACGGGCGACCTGGGCATCATCGACAAGCACGGCAACATCTTCCTCAAGGGACGCAGCAAGTGCATGATCCTCACATCCAACGGACAGAACATCTACCCCGAGGAAATTGAGTCGCGCCTCAACGACATGCCACACATCGCCGAGTCGCTCGTCGTGGACCGCGACCACGCCCTGGTGGCACTTGTAGCCCTCCACCCCGAGGATGCCGAACTGAGCCTCGACGAACTGGAAGCCATAGCCGCCGACACACGCAAGAACATCAACCGCGTGCTGCCATCCTACAGCCAGATCAACAAAGTGGAGATTCTGAAGAACGGATTCGAACACACGCCCAAGAACTCCATCAAGCGCAACCTCTACAGCTGAGTTGCGCCCTCACTTCCCGAAGAGAATGGATAGGGGGAGCGCCCCCGCCGAATGATAAAAGTGATAATTTTTGCGACTGGAAAAGCTTTTTCCGGTCTAATGGTACAATAATACACACTCCCCTCGCGTTATATTATAGACGCGCGGCCCAAAACCGTTGACCATTAAACCCTTGAATCCATGATTGAATACATCCGCGGCACGATTGCCGAACTCTCTCCCACACAAGCCGTACTGGACTGCGGCGGCGTGGGCTACGGACTCAGCATCACCCTCAACACCTTCGAGGCCATACAAGGCCTGCAAGGCGACGTCAAGCTCTTCGTCTATGAATCCATCCGCGAAGACGCCTACCAACTGTGGGGCTTTGCCACGAAGCTGGAACGCGAACTGTTCCTCCTGCTGCTCAGCGTGAACGGCGTGGGCGGCATGTCGGCCCGCGTCATCCTCAGCAGCATGACACCCCGCGAGCTGTGCGAGAACATCGCCAACGGCAACGAGAAACTGCTCAAGACAGCCAAAGGCATCGGACTGAAGACAGCCCAACGCATCATCGTGGAACTCAAAGACAAGGTGGCTGCCCTGGGTGTCGATTTCAGCGGACAGGCCACCACAGAGGGCGGACAGGCCCTATTGGTGAACAAGGAGGTGATGGACGAGGCCGTGGCAGCACTCACCATGCTGGGCTTCAGCCCCGCACCCACCCACAAGGCCGTGATGGGCATCCTCAAGGCCGAACCCGATGCCACCGTAGAACACGTCATCAAACTGGCGCTCAAGATGATGTAAACCCACTTCGCGGACCGTTGACCCTTGACTATGAGACCTCACCACACCACCCTCACCATACTGTGCCTCGTCCTGCTGCTGGCAGGACAGAGCAACTGTGGCGTGTGGGCTCAGCGGGTGAAGCAACTGGAAAGGGACACCACAACGCGCGTACGCAAGACAGTGCCCGAGACCATACAGGACCTGGACTCCGTGGCCGTCGATCTGCGCGACCCCGACAACCTGAAGGTAGAAGCCGAGTACGACCCCGAGACAGGACAGTACCTCGTGGGCACGCGCATGAAGGAGGCCACCCTCGAGGGACAGGTGAAAGCCCCGGGCAAGGGAGGGAAGAGCTCAAGGAGTTCAAGCAGTTCAAGTGGTTCAAACGCCTCGAACGGCTCCACCTCGTCGCTGAACCTCTACCGCAGCTTCCTCACCACGCCCATCCTCATGACGAGCAAGGAGTACAACGATTGGGGCCTCTCCCACTCCCTCCACCAGTACTATCGCCAGAAGAACCGCGAGGCCTACGAGTCGTCGGGCAAGGACAAGTTCGACTTCAGCGACATGCATTTCTCGCTGGGACCTGCCGAGAAGATCTTCGGACCGGGCGGCGTGACAGTGAAGACCACAGGTAGCGCCGAAATCAAGGTGGGCGCCAACCACAAGAAGATAGAGAACCCCTCACTCGCCGCCAACCGACGCAGTACCTTCGGCTTCGACTTCGACGAGAAAATCAATCTCTCCGTCAAAGGTACCGTGGGCGACAAGGTCAACCTCAACTTCAACTACAACACCGAGGCCTCGTTCCGCGCCGATGCCCAGAACATGAAGCTGAAGTACGACGGCAAGGAGGACGAGATCATCAAACTGGTGGAAGCGGGCAACGTGAGCCTGTCGTCCACCAGCAACCTAGTACGCGGCGCCACCAGCCTCTTTGGTCTACACACCACCGTGCAGTTCGGCAAGCTCAAGCTCGAGGCCGTGGTGAGTCAGAAGAAGTCGGCCAGCGCCAGCGCCAGCAGCAAGGGAGGCTCACAGACCACGAGCTACGAACTCGAGGTGACAGACTACGAGGAGAACCGACACTTCTGGCTCGCACACTTCTTCCGCGACAACTACGACCAGTGGATGCGCACACTGCCCACCATAGCCAGCGGCGTCACCATCAAACGCATAGAGCTGTGGGTCACCAACAAGACAGCCTCCACCCAGAACAACCGCAACCTCATCGCCTTCACCGACCTGGGCGAGAGCAAGGCCGACGACCTGCAGCAACAACGCTGGTACAACGGCTCGGCCTCACAGCCACAGAACCGCCACAACAGCCTCTACGGCGAGATCGTCGCCAACCACCCCGATGCACGCGACATCAGCAAGGTGACCAGCGACCTCGACGCCTCGGGACTCGTGGGCGCCGTGGACTACGAGAAGGTGCAGAGCGCACGGCTGCTGTCATCGACGGAATATACGGTCAACAGCGCCTTGGGCTACGTCTCGCTCAACTTCCAACTCGAACCCGATGAGGTGCTGGCAGCAGCCTATGAGTACACCGCAGGAGGAGTGACCTACCAAGTGGGTGAGTTCGCACAAGACCTCACCGACAACACACAGTGCCTCTTCGTCAAGACCCTCAAGAGTACCAGCAACACACCCACCATCAAGAACTGGGACCTCATGATGCGCAACATCTACGCCCTCGGAGCCAGCACAGTGCAGAAGGAAAAGTTCCGCATGGACGTGAAGTACCAGAGCGACTCGTCGGGCGTCTATATCACCTACCTGCCCGAGGAACAACTCAAGAGCACCGTGCTACTCAAAGCCCTCAATCTGGACCGCATCGACGCCTCGGGCAAGAGCAACCCCGACGGACAGTTCGACTTCGTGGAGGGATACACCGTCACCAAGGGACGCATCATCTTCCCCGTGGCCGAACCCTTCGGCGACGCCCTACGCTCGTGGATCATGCAGAAGACCTCCGACCCCACGACAGCCCAGAAATACTGCTTCGACGAACTCTACGACACCACCAAGACCGTGGCACGACAGACGGCCGAGAAGAACAAGTTCATGCTCACGGGTCAGTACAAGGGCAGCAACGCCGCCGAGATAGACCTCGGCACCACCAACGTGGCCGTCGGCAGCGTCGTCGTCACAGCAGGAGGCGTCACACTCACCGAGAACGTGGACTACCGCGTCAACTACAGCTCGGGCATCGTCGAGATCATCAACCAGAGCATCATCGACGCAGGCACCAAGGTCAGCGCCAGCGTGGAGAGCAACAACGATTTCGGCATGCAGCGCAAGACCATGCTGGGACTCAACTGGGACTACGAGGCCAGCAAGAACTTCACCTTCGGCGGCACCTTCCAGTACCTCAACGAACAACCCCTCACCACCAAGGTCGCCATGGGCAGCGAGCCCCTCAAGAACTTCCTCTGGGGCGTACACCTCGACTGGAAGAAGGAGAGTCAGTGGCTCACCAACGTCATCAACGCTATCCCCTTCCTCAACTTCACCGCACCCTCCCAGATCAGCTTCAGCGGCGAGTTCGCACAACTCGTGGCAGGACAGAGCAAGAGCGTGCAGGGACAAGCCTCCTACCTGGACGATTTCGAACAGACCAAGATACGCATGAGCATCAGCACACCCACCAGCTGGATGCTCTCCAGCGTACCCACAGGATTCGCAGGCAGCAAACTCACCAACAACGTGGAGAGCGGCTTCCAACGCGCACTGCTGGCATGGTACTACATAGACCCCATCTTCACACGACGCTCCTCCACACTCACTCCCGCACACATCAAGGGCAACACCGAACTGCTCAGCAACCACTACGTGCGCGAGGTGTATGAACGCGAGCTATTCCCCAACAAGTCACAGAACAGCTACTCCGAGGCCAACGCACTCAGCGTACTCAACCTGGCCTACTACCCCACCGAACGAGGCGCCTACAATCTCAATCCCAATCTCACACACGACGGACACCTCACCACCTCCACCACCAACTGGGGAGGCATGATGCGCAAGACAGACAACCCCGATTTCGAGGCACAGAACATCGAGTACATCGAGTTCTGGATGCTCGACCCCTTCATCTACACCGGCAGCGACCCACGCTACGGAGGCGAACTCTACATCGACCTCGGCGAGGTCAGCGAGGACGTGCTCAAGGACGGCAAGAAGTTCTACGAGAGCGGACTGCCCATCGACGGCAACCCAGCCTACTACACCGAGACCGTCTGGGGACGCATCCCCACCACCACCAGCGTCACCTACGCCTTCAACAACGACGGAGGAGCACGCACCAGACAGGACGTGGGACTCAACGGACTGTCGTCCGACGAGGAACGGGAGTTCGAGGCCTACAAGAACTACCTCACCCAGATCAAGGGCGTGGTGAGCGACTCACTCTACACCAACGTCTTCGCCAAAGACCCTGCAGGCGATGACTACCACTACTACCGGGGCTCCGACTACGACGACCAGAAAGTGGGCATCCTCGAACGCTACAAACACATCAACCTGCCCGAGGCCAACTCACCCGACACCGACAACTCACCCGAGAGCTACGAGACAGCCTACAAGACCACACCCGACGTCGAAGACATCAACCAGGACTACACCCTCAACGAGTACGAGAAGTTCTTCCGCTTCCACGTCTCCATACACCCAGGAGACACCATCGTGGGACAGAATTTCATCACCGACATACGACGAGCCAGTGTCAAGCTGCGCAACGACAACACCGAGAACGTACGCTGGTTCCAGTACCGCATTCCCATCAAGGACCCCGCCGTACGCGAGGCCATAGGAGGCATCAGCGACCTCACCAGCATACGCTTCATACGCATGTTCATGACCGGCTGCCAAGAGCCACTCGTGCTGCGCTTCGCCACCCTCGACCTCGTGGAGGCCGACTGGCGCAACTACGAACAGACCCTCTACGCCGGCAAGGCACCCTCCGTCACAGCATCCGTCGAGGTGGGCGCCGTCAACATCGAGGAGAACAACCACAAAGAACCCGTCAACTACGTCCTGCCTCCAGGCATCAGCCGCATCACCGACCCCTCACAGACCCAACTGGTGGAGGCCAACGAGCAGGCCCTCAGCATCATCGTCAAGAACCTCTCGCCTGGCGACGCACGTGCCGTCTATAAGAACTGCCGCTACGACATGCGTCAGTACAAGCACCTGCAGCTCTTCGTCCATGCCAACGCCCTGAAGAATGACATCACCGAACTCCAGGACGGCGAGACAAGCGTCTTCCTGCGACTTGGCTCCGACTACAAGAACAATTACTACGAGTACGAGATACCCCTCACCCTCACACCCGAAGGGCACTACGACACCTACAGCTCGGCAGGATGTCGCGCCGTATGGCCCGAGGAGAATATGTTCGACATCGATCTCGACATCTTCACCCAACTCAAGAAAGCACGCAACCTCGCCATCAGCGAACACCGGCAGACACAGAGCCAGTCCTACACCGACTACGACCCCAACCGCCAGAACAACAGCATCACCATCGTGGGCAACCCCTCCCTGGGCGAGGTCAAGACCATCATGATCGGCGTACGCAACAAGGGACGCGCCGTCAAGTCCGTGGAGGTCTGGGCCAACGAGATGCGACTCCAGGAGTTCAGCAACGAGGGAGGATGGGCCGCGCAGGGACAACTCAACATACAACTCTCCGACCTGGGCAGCATCAACGCACAGGGGCAGATAGAACGCGCCGGCTTCGGCGGACTGGAACAGAGTGTGTCACAGCGCAGCAACGACAATACCTACCAATACAGCATCACCACACAGGTCGATCTGGGCAAGCTCCTGCCTCCCACGGCCAAACTCAGCATGCCCCTCTACTACAGCTACGACAACGAGGTGGTCAAGCCCAAATACAACCCACTGGACACCGACATGCTCCTCTCCGACGCCCTCGACGGCGTGGCCACACAGGCCGAGAAGGACAGCATAGAGTCCCTCACCACCACACGCGCCACCAACCAGAGTTTCTCCCTCTCAGGCGTCAAGCTGAACATACAGACCAACAAGAAACATCCCATGCCCTATGACCCCGCCAACTTCACCTTCAACTACAGCCACACCAGCACCCGACACGAAGGCGAGACGACAGTCTATGAGAACGAACAGGCATGGAAGGGAGGCATCAACTACAGCTGGTCACCCAACTGGAAAGCCTGGGAACCCTTCAAGAAGATGAAGAGCAAGAGCAAGTGGCTGCAACTCATCAAGGACTTCAACTGGAGCTTCGCCCCACAGAGCATCACCCTCAGCACCGACATCGCGCGTACCTACTACGAGATACAGGAACGCGACATGGACAACCTCACCAACCCCGTAGCCATACCCGTACGCTGGACACCTACCTTCTACTGGAACCGCGACTTCAACCTCAGGTGGGACTTCACCAAGAACCTGCACTTCAGCTTCCAGAGTGGCACCGACGCCGAGGTGGAGGAACCCTACGTACCCGTCAACAAGGACCTCTACCCCGACGAGTATTCGGCCTGGAAAGATAGCGTGTGGCAGAGCGTCAAGGGATGGGGCTCGCCACTGGCCTACCAGCAAGCCGTGCAGGCCTCCTACAAGGTGCCGTTCGAGAAACTGCCACTCACCGACTGGATCAGCGCCGACGGTACCTACCAGGGCAACTACACCTGGAAACGCGGCGCCGAGCTCGAAGACGGCAGCACACTGGGCAACACCGTCACCACACAACGGTCGCTCAACCTCAACGGCAAACTCAACATGGAGACGCTCTACAACCACTCCACGTTCCTCAAGGACGCCAACCAGCGTTTCTCGACCTCAACCGTCAAGAGCGAGGGCAAGAAGAAGGATCAGGAGAAGAAACGCGCTGCCGACGCCAAGAAGAAGGAGGAAGCCGCACAGGCCAAAGCCCTGGCAGAGGCTCAGAAGAAAGCCGCCGAAGGCGACAGCACCGCACTCAAAGCCCTCCAGGACCCCACCAAGCAGACCAACGCCAAAGGAACCAGCCAGAAGAAGACCACCTTCAAGGGCTATGCCGGAGAGGTCACACTCCTGCCCGACTCCGCCATACAGGTCAGCCACGGACAGAAGAGCAAACACATACAGGTCACCGCCAAGACCGAGGACGGCAAACCCTATAAGATACGTTTCAAGCGCATCGACGAGAACAACATACAGATCCTGCCACCCAAGGAGTTGAGCCGTAGAGAAGAACCACAAAAGAAGGACGAAGAAGAACGAAAGAAGAAAAAGAAAGGAAAGGAGTGGGAGTCCATCCCAGACATCCCCGACACTGTGCTGGCCCTCGTGGACAGCATAGGCGTCCAGGGCGTGCTGGCCATGACGGGCAACCTCTGGAGAAGCGAAGCGGACAGTACGGCGACAACCCAGCAGCCCGCCACGGCAGCGGCCCAGGCCGACACCCTCAATACCCTCAAGCTGCGCGTCAACGTGCTGGCTCTGCCCGACCCCAAGGAACAGAAATGGTACCAGTGGTGCCAAGCCGGAGCACGCTTCCTCATGATGGTACGCAACGTGAGCGTCTCCTACCGCAACACCTACGCACTCAACCTACCCGGCTTCATGCCCAACGTGGGCGATGCCCTCGGACAACGCAAGGGCAGCGAGGGACTGGCGCCCGGCGTGGATTTCGCCCTGGGCTTCGTGGGCGACGACTACATCGAACGCGCCAGCCAACGCGGATGGCTCCTCGGCAGCGAGAGCGACGTGGCCACACCAGCCACATCTTCGGCCAACACCGACCTCCAGCTCAAGGCCACCCTCGAACCCTTCCCCGACTTCAAGATCGACGTCAACGCCTCGCACACCAGCAACAACTCCAAGAGCATACAGTACATGTATGCCGGCACACCTACCACACAGACGGGCTCGCTCAACATGACCACCATCAGCATAGGCACCGCCTTCGCCAGCAAAGGCAACGCCAGCAATGGCTACAGCAGCGAAGTCTTCAACCGCTTCCAACAGTACCTCGACGTCATCCAGGGACGCGTGGAGAACCGCTACCTCCACACCACCTACCCCGCCGCCACAGGCATGACGGGCGAGTTCAACCCCGCCAACGGAACGGTCAACAAATACAGCGCCGACGTCATGGTGCCCGCCTTCCTCGCCGCCTACACCGGAGGCAACGCAGCCACCACACCCCTCGAGGTCTTCCCCTCACTCCTGCGCATGCTGCCCAACTGGAGCATCTCCTACAAAGGACTCAGCAACCTGCCCTGGGTGCGCCAGCACTTCAAGAGCATCGTCCTCACACACGGCTACAAGAGCGTCTTCAGCATAGGCTCCTACAACACCTTCAGCAGCTGGGTACAGTACATGGGAGGTAGCGACATGGGCTACACCCTCAACCAGGCCACCAACACCTACATACCCTCGTCCATGTACGACATCTCTACCGTCAGCATCAACGAGTCCTTCTCGCCCCTCATAGGCATGAACGTCACCCTGCAGAACAACATGACGCTCAAGCTCGAATACCGCAAGACACGCGTGCTCACCCTCTCCATGACCTCCGCCCAGATCAACGAGGCCAGCAGCGCCGACATCGTCGTGGGATGGGGCTACAAGATCAACGACTTCAAACTCAGCTCCCTCACCCACAAGAAACGCAAGACAGAGAACGGCGGAAACAAGAAGAACGGGGCCGATGAGGCCGACAACAAGACCAAGAGCCGCACCACCACGAGCAAGAGCAGCAAGAGCACCTTCGCCCACGACCTCAATCTGCGCTTCGACTTCAGCTACCGCAACCAGGACGCCATCACACGCGACATACAGACCTCCCTCTCCGAAGCCACCAGCGGCAACAACGCCATCAAAGCCTCCTTCCAGCTCGACTACACCATGAGCCGCTATGTCACCTTCTCACTCTACTACGACCTCCAACGCAACCAACCCCTGCTCTCCTCCAGCAGCTACCCCACCCTCACCCAAGACTTCGGCTTCAACCTCAAATTCGCTCTCACGAGGTGAACCTTCGGAGTTAGGTTGAAGAGATGTCTCCGCGCGTGCACATGCACATCAGCCCCCCCCAAAAAAAATTCGGAAATTCGGAAATTCGGAAGGGTGGTTTTTATTTTCATGTTAGTCATGGGCTCAACAGCGGAAAAGGTGCAGGCGGTACACAAAAAATCTTTTTATTAAGGGGTAAGGGATTAATTTTTGATATATATAAATTTTATACTGCTGTACTTGCTACTTCCGAACCACCCCTTCCGAATTTCCGAATTTCCGAATTTTTCGGCGCTTGAGAGTGTCCATTCCTGTTCTTTTTGCCCTCCATTCTCCCATTTTTCGTATGCCACACCCACTTGTGGCATAGCAAAGGCATACCAATGAAGGGAGAAAAGAGGGAGAAGAGGGGGGAGAACGCCCTGAAGGGGCAACATCCATTACGGCTATAACACGAATTACCACGAATTGAACATGAATTGGACATGAATTGAAATTTGACCACGGATTGAACGGATTGAACGGATCGCGTCAGTAGTGATTTTTGCCCGTAAATAAAAAAGTTGCCCAAAACGTCTCCCTTTTGCGCCAAAGTCTATAGATGGTCTTAAAAAGTGTATTTTGTGTCTTTTCCATGTTTTCTCGCACTCCCTCCAAGAAAAACCTCTAAACTCTATCCTTTTTCGTACCTTTGCTACGCGTACTTCGACCAACTCAGCAACCAAAGTAGTCTGCAACTCGGGAATAAAAGAAAAAACCTTTGGATTTTCTTTGTATTCCGCTCGGTTTGCACTACCTTTGCCGCGCAAAAAAAAATAATGCTATGGATCTCTCTCTGCTCACAGCCATCTCTCCCATCGACGGACGATACCGCTCCAAGACCGCCGCTCTGGACCAGTATTTCTCGGAGTATGCACTCATACAATACCGCGTTCGCGTGGAGGTGGAGTATTTCATCGCACTCTGTCAACTGCCCCTGCCACAGCTGGCAAGTTTCCCCAAAGAGCTCTTCCCACGGCTGCGCGAGATATACCGCACGTTCTCGGTGGAGGATGCCGCACGGGTGAAGGAGATAGAGAGCATCACCAATCACGACGTGAAGGCCGTGGAGTATTTCATCAAGGAACAGTTCGACAGACTGGGCGGATTGGAGGCCTATAAGGAGTTCGTACATTTCGGCCTCACGTCGCAGGATATCAACAACACGTCGGTTCCCCTCTCGCTGAAGGAGGCCCTGGAGGAGGTCTATTACCCCCTGCTGGATGAGCTGCTGACACAGCTACGCACCTACGCGGAGGAATGGAAGGACATCCCCATGCTGGCCAAGACACACGGACAACCCGCGTCGCCCACACGTCTGGGCAAGGAGGTGGAGGTGTTCGTCTATCGTCTGGAACGACAGTTGGCCATGCTCAAGGCCTGCCCCATCACGGCGAAGTTCGGCGGAGCGACAGGCAATATGAATGCACACCACGTAGCATACCCCGACCGCGACTGGCGCACGTTTGCCGACACGTTCGTGGCCGAACACCTGGGGCTGGAGCGCGAGGCTTACACGACGCAAATCTCCAACTACGATTGTCTGGGCGCCATCTTCGATGCCCTCAAGCGCATCAATACCATCCTCATAGACCTGGACCGCGATATGTGGCAGTATGTGTCGATGGAGTATTTCAAGCAGCGCATCAAGGCAGGAGAGGTGGGCTCCAGCGCCATGCCACATAAGGTGAACCCCATCGATTTCGAGAACTCGGAGGGCAACCTAGGCATCGCCAATGCCATCCTGGAACACCTGGCACAGAAGCTGCCAGTGAGCCGACTGCAGCGCGACCTGACGGACAGCACGGTACTGCGCAACATAGGCACACCACTCGGCCATGCCCTCATAGCCATGCAGAGCACACTGAAGGGCCTGCGCAAACTGCTGCTGAACCCCACCGCCATACAGCGCGACCTGGACGGCACATGGGCCGTGGTGGCCGAGGCCATACAGACCATCCTGCGACGCGAGGGCTACCCACACCCCTACGAGGCACTCAAGGCACTCACACGCACCAACAACGCCATCACACAGGAGAGCATCAGCACCTTCATCGATACCCTGGAGGTGCCCGACATCATCAAAGCCGAGCTGCATGACATCACACCCAGCAACTATACAGGGATATGAGAGTTCAAGAGCTCAAAAGCTCAAAAGGTCATTTTTTTGCCCTGCGACAGGGCGTAACAACAGAACAATATCATGGATAACGAAGAAAAGAGGGAACAGAACCAGAATCCCGAAGGCCGCAGACCGCGCGCCCGCGTACCCCGCTCCAGCGTGGGACGCTTCAACCCCAACCAAACTTACCAGCACCGCGCCTCCTTCAACAAGGACAGCCGCGATAGCGGCTATCAGCCCCGAGAAGGCGGCTACCGTCCACACTTCAATCACGACAACCGAGAAGGCGGCTACCGTCCACGCTTCAACAATGACAACCGTGCCTCCTTCAACAAGGACAGCCGCGACAGCGGCTATCAGCCCCGAGAAGGCGGCTACCGTCCACGCTTCACTCCCCGCGACAATGAGGTTGGCGCTCCCTCGCGCGACAACCGCAGCTATCAACCCCGTTTCCATGAGGGCGGTTACGGCCAACAGCGACCCTACAACAAGGACAGCCGCAGTAGCGGCTATGGTCCACGGCGGGCGGGCAGCGGCTATGCCAAGCGGCCCCACAGCGCCGATTATGACCCACACGCCAAGTACAGCATGAAGAAGCGTATAGAGTACTCCGAGGCCCACATCGACCCCGAGACTCCTATCCGCCTGAATAAGTACCTGGCCAATGCCGGCGTATGCAGCCGTCGCGAGGCCGATACGTTCATCGAGGCCGGCGTGGTGAGCGTGAACGGCGAGGTGGTGACCGAGCTGGGCACCAAGGTGAAACGCACCGACGAAGTACGCTTCCACGACGAGACAATCAACCTGGAGAAGAAGGTGTATATCCTGCTGAATAAGCCCAAGGATTACGTGACCACCACCGACGATCCCGAGAAGCGCAAGACGGTGATGGAACTCATCAAGGGCGCCGCCACAGAGCGCATCTATCCCGTGGGACGTCTGGACCGCCAGACAACGGGCGTGCTGCTCCTCACCAACGACGGCGAACTGGCCAGCAAACTCACCCATCCACAGTTCCTGAAGAAGAAGATCTACCACGTACACCTCGACAAGAATGTCACCGCTGCCGACATGCAGACCATCATGACGGGCATCCAGTTGGAGGACGGCGAGATACATGCCGATGCCGTGGAGTATGCGTCCGAGACAAGCAAGAAGGAGGTGGGCATAGAGATCCACAGCGGACGCAACCGCATCGTGCGCCGCATCTTCGAGCACCTGGGCTACAAGGTGGTGAAGCTGGACCGCGTCTTCTTCGCCGGTCTCACCAAGAAGAACCTGCGTCGCGGCGACTGGCGCTACCTCACCGAGCAGGAGGTGACCATGCTACGCATGGGAGCGTTTGAGTAAAGCCGACGGCCTAAAATCTTTTTTTAGTAGAATTTATAGAACACATCGTCATGAAACGTTACAAGATAGCAACACTCCTGGGAGCCAGTCTGCCCGCTGAGCTCACCGTAGGGACATCGCAGATTTGCGTGAAGGGCTGGTGCCGCACACGACGCGGCTCCAAGAGCGTACATTTCATCGCACTCAATGACGGCTCCACCATCAAGAATATTCAGGTGGTGGCCGATGCCGACAAGTTCGACGAGGAACTCATCCGCCAAGTCACCACCGGAGCCTGCCTCGCCGTGGAAGGCACCCTCGTGGAGAGCGTGGGCAGCGGTCAGGCCGTGGAGGTGCAGGCCACGAAGATAGAGGTGCTGGGCCTGTGCGGAGCCGATTACCCCATGCAGAAGAAGGGACAGAGCTTCGAGTATATGCGTCAGCATGCCCACATGCGTCTGCGCACCAATACCTTCGGGGCCGTCATGCGCATACGCCACAACATGGCCATGGCCATACATACCTATTTCCATCAACACGGTTATTTCTATTTCCATACACCCCTCATCACCGCCTCCGACTGCGAGGGAGCAGGTCAGATGTTCCAGGTGACGACGAAGAACCTCTACAACCTGAAGAAGGACGACGCGGGCAAGATAGACTACAGCGACGATTTCTTCGGCAAGCAGACGTCACTCACCGTGAGCGGTCAGCTGGAGGGCGAACTGGGAGCCACTGCCCTGGGAGCCATCTATACCTTCGGGCCTACCTTCCGCGCCGAGAATTCCAACACACCACGCCATCTGGCCGAGTTCTGGATGATAGAGCCCGAGGTGGCCTTCATGGACCTGCCCGAGCTGATGGACCTGGAGGAGGATTTTATCAAGTTCTGCATCAAGTGGGCTCTGGACAACTGTCGCGACGACCTGGAGTTCCTCAACAAGATGATCGACAAGGGCCTCATCGAGCGACTGGAAGGCATTCTGGCCAGCGAGTTCGTGCGACTGCCCTACACCGAGGGTATCCGCATCCTGCAGGAGGCCATACACGACGGACATAAGTTTGAGTTCCCCTGCAACTGGGGCGACGACCTGGCCAGCGAACACGAGCGTTACCTGGTGGAGGAGCATTTCAAGCGTCCCGTCATCATGACCAACTACCCCAAGGCCATCAAGGCGTTCTACATGAAGATAGACGAGGAGGAGTCGGGCTACGACGGTCGCAGCGGTCAGACGGTGCAGGGCACCGATGTGCTGTTTCCACAGATAGGCGAGATCATCGGCGGCAGCGTGCGCGAGGAGAGCTACGAGAAGCTGATGGCCGAGATAGAGGCACGCCACATCCCCATGAAGGACATGACATGGTACCTCGACACCCGACGCTATGGCTCGTGCCCCCACGCCGGCTTCGGCCTGGGTTTCGAGCGCCTCATCCTCTTCGTAACAGGCATGCAGAACATACGCGACGTCATCCCCTTCCCACGCACACCCGGCAACGCCGAATTCTAACCCAAGAACATCATGAAAAGACTCGTCCTTCTTCTCGCCGTGGCCGTGGCATGCATCGCCAGCCAGGCCGCACTCACCCTCGAAGACCTGATGCGAGGCACCTACTCGGCCTCGGGCATAGGCAGCATGACACCTCTCAACGATGGCGAACGCTATGCCTGCATGAATGCCAACAATACCCAGATCGTGGCCTACGCCTACAAGACGGGCGAGCAGACCGAGGTGCTCTTCGACTTGGCTACGGCACGCTGCGAGCAGAAGCTGGGGCGCATAGATGGCTTCACCTTCAGCCCCAACGAGCAGAACATCCTGATACGCACCCAGACACAGCGCATCTATCGTCACTCCGCCACCGCCGTACATTATATATATAATGTGCGTAACCGCACCCTCGTACCCCTCTCGGACGGCGGGCCACAGGAGGTGCCGGCATGGTCGGCCGACGGCAATATGGTGGGCTTCGTGCGCGATGGCAACCTGTTCATCGTGAAGCTGCTGTTCGGCAACGCCGAGACACAGGTGACCAAGGACGGCGAGTTTAGCAAGATCATCAACGGCAAGCCCGACTGGGTCAACGAGGAGGAGTTCAGCTTCAACCGCGCCTTCGACTTCAACGCCGACAACACCATCCTGGCATGGATACGCTATGACGAGACGGAGGTACCCACCTTCTCCTTCCCCTGGTACCGCGGCAGCAACCCCGCCAAGGACGAGTATGCCACCTACCCGGGTGCCTATTCCTATAAGTACCCCGTGGCTGGCGAGCAGAACTCGCGCGTGAGCGTCATGGTCTATGACATCAAGAGCCACCGCATTCAACAGATGAAGCTGCCCCTGGATGCAGACGGCTACGTGCCCCGCATCCGTTTCACCTCCGACCCCGACCGCCTGTGTATCCTCACCCAGAACAGGCATCAGGACCGACTGGAGATATACATGGGCAACCCACGCTCCACAGAGTGCAAGCTGGTGGTTCGCGACGAGGTGGACAAGTACATCGAGGAGAGCGTGTACAAGGCACTGACATTCCACGAGGGAGGCTTCGTGCTCATGAGCGAGCGCAGCGGCTATAACCATCTGTACCTGTACGACCTGAACGGCACACTCAAGCGCACACTCACACAGGGCGATTACGAGGTGAAGGATTTCTACGGCTACAACCCCGCCACAGGCGATTGCTATTATGCCAGCAACGAGGAAGGGGTGCAGTACCGCGGGGTGTATAAGGTGGATGCCAAGGGACGCAAGACACGCCTGAGCCAGCAGCTGGGCACCAACAGCGCGGTGTTCAGCAAGACGTTCAAGTATTACGTCAACACCTACAGCAACATCACGACACCCTACTACATCACGCTCCATGCCGAGAATGGCAAGGTGCTGAAGGTGGTGGAGGACAATGCTGCCCTGGTGGGACGTCTGCAGGGGCTGCAGCTGACCAAGCCCCAGTTCTTCTCGTTCACCACCAGCGAGGGCGTGCAACTCAATGGCTACCTCATCGCTCCCGCCGATGCCGCCACCTCGGGTAAGAAATACCCCGTCGTCCTGCTACAGTACAGCGGACCGGGCTCGCAACAGGTCGTGGACAGCTGGGGAGCAGGCAACCTGGGAGGCTGCCTCTACGAGCATTACCTCGTCTCGCAGGGTTTCGTATGCATCTGTGTGGATGGTCGCGGCACGGGAGGTCGTGGTGCTGCCTTCGCACGACAGACCTACCTGAACCTGGGACAACTGGAAGCCAAGGACCAGGTGGAGACAGCCCTCTATACCGCCACGCTGCCCTATGTGGATAAGGACCGCATAGGCATATGGGGATGGAGCTACGGTGGCTTCTGCACCCTGATGTCGATGACCGAGGGTCGTCCCGTCTTCGCCGCTGGCGTGGCAGTGGCCCCAGTGACGAGTTACCGTTTCTACGATTCGGTCTACACCGAGCGTTATATGCGTACGCCCAAGGAGAACCCCACAGGCTATGACAACAACGCCCTCACTCGCGCACCGCAGCTACATGGCGCCCTGCTCATCTGCCACGGCGGTGCCGACGATAACGTGCATTTCCGCAACACGGCCGAGATGACCGAGGCCTTGGTGCAGGCCGACAAGCCGTTCATGCAGTTGGTCTATACCAACCGCAACCACAGCATCTACGGCGGCAACACACGCCTGCATCTCTTCCGCAGCATCACCGACTGGTTCCGCGACAAGCTGGGCAAGTGAGTACGTGGGGGGCATCTACGTTCATATCCCTTTCTGCGCATCGCGCTGCGTGTATTGTGACTTCTACTCCACGACGGCACACGAGGAGATGGATGCCTATGTCCAGGCCCTGTGCCGCGAGATGGACGTCACCGCCTCGTGTCCGTTCGGCACGGGGAGCACGATGGATGACGTGGGCACCATCTATCTCGGCGGCGGCACACCATCGTACCTGGGCACCGCACGTCTGCAGCACATCCTCGACGCACTGAGCCTGCACTACCCCATCCGCCCCGACGTGGAGCTCACCATAGAGGTGAACCCCGAGGATGTGGATGCCGATTTCGTGGAGCACTTCGCAGCGCTCCATGTCACCGACACGGAGGGGAGAACGCAGCCCGTCACGCGGGTGAGCATGGGGGTGCAGTCTTTCCACGATGAGGAGCTGCGGTTGCTGCGTCGCCGCCACGATGCCGCACGAGCCCTGGAGGCCATTCGGCTGTGGAGCCAGGGCGTGGAAGCGTGGAAGCCCCAGTTGAGCATCGACCTCATCTTCGGCCTACCCGGTCAGTCCCTCGAGGCGTGGGACGATAACCTGCGCATGGCCTCTACCCTACCCCTGCACCACCTCTCTGCCTACGTCCTCATGTATGAGGAGGGCACACCGCTGTGGCACCTGCTGCAGCAAGGCACGGTAGAGGAGGCAGATGACGACCTAAGCCTCAATATGTACGACCACCTCATCGAGGCCACCACACAGATGGGGATGGAGCATTACGAGGTCTCGAATTTCGCACGCCCAGGCTGTCGCTCGCGCCACAACAGCAGCTACTGGAGCGGCCTGCCCTACCTGGGACTGGGCGCAGGAGCACACGGCTACGACGGTCACCATACCCGCTACCGAAACCCCGACGACCTCCAAGCCTACCTGCAGGGAGCGAAGCGGTTGAGCGAGGCGCTCGATGAGCGTGAAGTGTACAACGAGTGGGTGATGTGCTCGCTGCGCCGATGCGAGGGACTCGACCTCGAGGCCACCCGCCAGCGCTTCGGACAAGAGCGCTACGAGTACTGTCTGCATATGGCCAGGAAACACCTCTGCAGCGGACGTCTCATGAACGAAAACGGGAGCCTCCATTTTTCGCGCTCCGGATGGTTCGTTTCGGACGACATTATGAGCGACCTGATGGCTCTTTAGAGAACGAAAAGGGCAAAAAATACCCAAAAAACACCCGCACGAAGAAAAAACATCCCGTCGGATGGGCGTTGGTACCAGAATAATTCCTAAATTGCGGCCGAATTCGCAAAAATACACCATAAATTCACCTTTTCGCACATGAAAAATTACACCACAAAAGAGATCAAGAACATTGCCATCCTGGGCAATGACGGAGCAGGTAAGACCACCCTCACCGAAGCGCTGCTCTACGAGGGCGGCATCATCAACCGACGCGGAAGCATCGCTCAGGGCAATACCGTATCGGACTATTTCCCCGTAGAGCAGGAGTATGGCTATAGCGTCTTCTCCACTCCTTTCCACGTAGAGTGGAACGGCAAGAAACTGAACATGATCGACTGTCCGGGATGCGATGACTTCGCCGGAGCAGCCATCACCGCCATGGCCATCACCGATGCCACACTCATCCTCATCAATGCCAACGCCGGAATAGAGGTGAGCACACAGAACCAGTTCCGTCTGACCGAGAAGATGAACAAACCCGTCATCTTCCTCCTCAACCGCCTGGACGGCGACTGCGACTTCGACCGCCTCATGGAGCAGCTCACCACCGTGTATGGCTCCAAGGTTGTGCCCATCCAGTATCCCGTGAAGACGGGTCAGGACTTCAACGCCATCATCGATGTCCTCCTCATGAAGAAACTCACGTGGAAGGCCGAGGGCGGCGAACCCACCGTGGAGGATGTGCCCGCCGACGAGTTGGACAAGGCCATGGATATGCACAAGGCCCTCATCGAGGCCGCTGCCGAGCATGACGAGGCTCTCATGGAGAAGTTCTTCGAGACAGAAGACCTCAGCGAGGACGAGATGCGCGAGGGTATCCGTGCCGGTCTGGCCAGCCGCGGTATGTTCCCCGTCTGCTGCGCCTGCGCAGGCAAAGACATGGGCGTACGTCGCCTGATGGAGTTCCTGGGCAATGTGGTACCTTTCGTGGACCAGATGCCCGCCACAGTCAATACCGAGGGTGCTGAGGTGAAGGCCGACCCCAACGGTCCCACCAGCCTCTGGTTCTTCAAGACTTCTGTGGAGCCCCATATCGGCGAGGTACAGTATTTCAAGGTGATGAGCGGTACCGTACACGAGGGCGATGACCTCACCAACGCCAACCGCGGCAGCAAGGAGCGTATGGCTCAGCTCTTCGTCTGCGCCGGACCCAACCGCATCAAGGTGGACCAGCTCACCGCTGGCGACATAGGCTGCGCCGTGAAACTGAAGGACGTGAAGTGGGGCAATACCCTCAACGGCAAGGACTGCGACTGGCGCTTCGACTTCGTCAAGTTCCCCGACCCCAAGTACATACGCGCCATCCGCGCCGTCAACGAGGCCGAGACGGAGAAGATGATGAACGTCCTGGGGCGCATGACACAGGAAGACCCCACCTGGGTGGTAGAACAGAGCAAGGAGCTGCGCCAGATCCTGGTGAAGGGTCAGGGCGAGTTCCACCTGCGTACCCTCAAGTGGCGCATGGAGAACAACGAGAAACTGAACATCGCCTATGACGAGCCCCGCATCCCCTACCGCGAGACAATCACCAAGGCAGCACGCGCCGACTACCGCCACAAGAAGCAGTCGGGTGGTGCAGGTCAGTTCGGCGAGGTACACCTCATCGTGGAACCCTACGAGGAAGGCGTGCCCACCAAAGAGATCTATAAGTTCGGCAACCAGGAGTACCGCATCACCCCCAAGGGCGAGGAGGTCATCGAACTGGAATGGGGCGGCAAGCTCGTGTTCATCAACTCTGTGGTGGGTGGTGCCATCGATGCACGCTTCATGCCCGCCATCCTCAAGGGTATCATGAGCAAGATAGAGCAGGGTCCCCTCACCGGCTCCTACGCCCGCGACGTGCGCGTCATCGTCTATGACGGTAAAATGCACCCCGTGGACAGCAACGAGCTCTCCTTCATGCTCGCCGGCCGCAACGCCTTCAGCCAGGCCTTCAAGGAGGCCGGTCCCAAGATTCTGGAGCCCATCTACGACGTGGAGGTCTTCGTTCCCAGCGACAAACTGGGCGACGTGATGTCTGACGTGCAGGGGCGCCGCGGCATGATCATGGGTATGAGCAGCGAGAACGGCTACGAGAAGCTCACCGCCAAGGTGCCTCTCCAGGAGATGTCGTCCTACAGCACCGCACTGAGCAGCATCACCGGCGGCCGCGCCAGCTTCGTGATGAAGTTCGCCAACTACGAACTCGTGCCCACCGATGTGCAGCAGAAACTGCAGAAGGACTTCGAGGCCCAGCAGCAGGAAGACAAGGACTAAGGCCCTGTCACACCACATACTACACGAAAGGCCCCTCCGCAAACGGAGAGGCCTTTCTGTTTTTTCTGGGGGAGTAGGCGTCAGAGGTAGCGCTTCAGCACCTCGCTGAGAGCTGCTACCTCGAGGGGCTTGGCGAGGTGGTCGTTCATGCCGGCAGCGATGGAGGTGCGACGGTCTTCCTCGAAGGCGTTGGCAGAGAGGGCCACGATGGGCACCTTGCTGAAACGACGTATCTCGCGCGTGGCATCGTAGCCGTTCATGAAGGGCATCTGCACATCCATGAGAACGAGGGCATAGTAGTCCTTGGCATGCTGACGAACCATATCGACCGCTTCGAGTCCGTTGACGGCTTCCTCCACCCGTGCCACACCAAGTTCCTTGAGGATCTCGGTGCATATCTCGCGGTTGAGGTCGTTGTCCTCTACGAGGAGAACAGTGCCTTGGTAGGTGTGAGGGGCTGCAGAGTGATCTGCGTTGACGGTATTTGCGGTGTTGCTGGTGTTGCTGGTCGGGGCGGCTGCGTCGGCACACTGCTTAAGGTAGAGCTGCACGGTGACGGTGGTGCCCTCGCCCAGCTGGGACTTTATGTCGATGCGGCCATCCATGTAATCGACGAGACGCTTGACGATGGACATGCCCAAACCTGTGCCTTGAATGCCCTTGGTAGCCTTGCTTTCCTCGCGGGCAAAGGAGTCGAAGATGCGACTCAGGAACTCCTCGCTCATGCCTATGCCCGTGTCCTGGATGGTGAATCGGTAACAGCCCAGGTCGGCGCGTTCAGACTCGACCTCCTGAACGGTATAGACGACACTGCCACCCGACATGGTGTATTTGATGGCGTTGCCCATGATGTTCATGATGACCTGGTTGACGTGGAGCACGTCGGCCATGACGAGGGGGTGCTGGATGTCGTGGGTGATGAGCGAGAGCTTGACATCCTTGGCCGACGCCGTCTCGCGACAGATGGTGACGAGGTTCTGCGCTGCTTCTACGATGTGGACTACCTTCAGCTCGCTGCGCAGCTTTCCCGCCTCGATGCGCGACATGTCCAGAACCTCGTTGATGAGATTGAGGAGGTGGTTACCCGAGACTTCTATCTTGCGCAGGTAGTCCTCGACACGCTGCTGGTCGGTGCTGTATTTCTGGGCCAGTGTGGTGAAGCCTATAATGGCATTCATGGGCGTACGTATGTCGTGGCTCATGTTGAAGAGGAAGTCGGTCTTGGCCTTGCTGGCCTGTTCCACAGCGGCTTTCTCGTGGATGCGGGTCGTGAGCATGTCGAAGACCACGGTGGAGTAGATGATGCAGCAGCCCAGGGTGTAGCCGATGGAGTAGGCAGGAGCATCGGGGTAGTACATCTGGTAGATGCCTAACAAGATGGGAGCCAGGACGAAGAGGAAGACGGCCGTGCTGTTCTTGCGTATCATCTCGTTCCGCGTGAAGAAGGCGCGCGCGATGGAGATGATGGCGATGAGGACGTAGGTGGCGTACTGGGCGTAGAAGAGGATGTTGCGCGTGGGGGTACTGGCGTAATGTCCCGTCTCATCTACGTAGAAGAGGTCGTGGGTTGTGACGTTGGCGATGATCATGGCCACCTCGGCCAGGAAGATGAGCAGGGAGATGATGCCGAACACCTTGCCATAGCGCACGCGGCCCAGATATCTGAGGATGAAGTAGAGCCACACACAGGGGGTGAAGGCTGCCGTGGTGTGGAAGACGATGGAGATGGCGAAGAGCGCCGTGTCGTTCGTGACGACGTCACTGGCGATAAGGCCCCACAAAGCATCGCCCGTGCAGAAGATGGCTGTCCAGTAGATGAGGCGGAGGAAAGCCCGGATGATGGGGTCGTTCTTGTCGGCGTTGGTGGCGAAACGGATGGGCAGAATCAGCACCACCAGAGCACAGGTGATGGCGCAGACGGCGTAGAGGATGTGTACCATAGAATGGGACGAGTTACGTCACGTTGAACTTCTTGTTCTCTTGTTCTAGAGTCTGAGGAAGGACGAAGGGCCCTAATCCCTCATCTCCTGGAAGGTGATCTCGTAGAAGAAGGGCTGCACGTTGCTGCGCGCATTGGCGGTACCCTGGGAGTGGGGCACGATGAGACGCACCTTGGAGATCTGGTCGCCCTCGTTAATCTGGCGCCCTACGCGGATGTAGGGGAAGGGGGCGAGCCAGCCGCTGGGGACCTCGGTGTTGTTGTAGAGACGGTACATGGCTCCACCGCCGTTGTCGGTGATGAAGGAGGCGGTGAAGGTGCCGTAGGTGTTGGCCACACTGAGGAGGTCAGGCGTGGTGGAGTAATAGACTATAGTGTTGAGCGACTGGACAGAGTCGGCCATGATGTTGTACTCGAAGTAGCGGGCTATGATGCGCTTGGTCTGTCCCGACTCTATCTTGTTGCCTACACCTTTGCGCACGATTTGCATATAGACACCCGAGCTGCCGAAATAGACGTATTCGTTGCGCGAGACATCGGTGGTCGAGTCCTGCCCATAGAAGTCCACATCGTCGATGGTGGTGATGGGGCCCATGGCGAGTAGCGTGTCGCCCTCGAAGGTGATGACATGGCTGCTATTGATGAAATTCTCTATGGCGCTGCGCTCGGCCTTCTTCTGGTCGGCGTAGGTGGTATCCTTGCTGCAGGCCGCCAATGCCACCAGAGCGGCAAGGACCATGCAGGAAACTATGTGGTTCTTCTTGAACATATTAAACTTCGTTTGGTCAACGGCGAGGCTGCGCGATGCGTAAGAATGGGCAAACTCTTGAACTCGGTTCCTGAGCCCGTGGAAGGATGAACTCTTAAACTCTTGAACTCTTGAACCCTTAAACTCTTAAACTTTACTTTTTAAAGTACTTATAATCAGTCAGTTGCCCCCCCCTATCGAGCACCTCGTACTTGGAGTGCTGACTCTTGTACTCGGGGACAATCTCCTTCATGATGCGCACGGTGGCCATGTCGTCGAGCTCCTTGCTCTGCGCAAAGAGTCGGTCGATGTCCTTGGTGACTTCTTCGTAGTCATACTCGCGCACCTGGGCAATCTGTATCTTCTTGTTGTCGGTAGGCAGGGTGACTTCTTTCTCGTTGAGGACCTCCTCATAGAGTTTCTCGCCATCGCGCAGTCCGGTGAACTTAATCTCCACATCCTTAGCTCCGCTGAGGAGGATCATGCGACGAGCTAGATCGGCAATCTTCACGGGCTCGCCCATGTCGAAGACGTAGATCTCGCCACCATGGCCCATGGTGCCTGCCTCGAGGACGAGCTTGCAGGCCTCGGGGATGAGCATGAAGAAGCGGATGATGTCGGGGTGTGTGACGGTGATGGGGCCGCCCTTCTTGATCTGCTCGCGGAAGAGGGGCACGACAGAGCCGTTACTGCCCAGCACATTGCCGAAGCGCGTGGTGACGAACTGGGTGACGCCTTTGTCGGGGTGGGCCTTGAGGTATTTGTCGAGCGACTGCACGTAGATCTCGCAGATGCGCTTGGAACAGCCCATGACGTTGGTGGGGTTCACGGCCTTATCGGTGGAGATCATGACGAACTTCTTGACGCCGTAGCATGCCGAGAGGTCGGCAACGATGCGGGTGCCGTGTATGTTGTTGAAGACAGCCTCGCTGGGGTTGTCCTCCATCATGGGTACGTGTTTGTAGGCTGCAGCGTGGAAGACGTAGTCGGGACGTAACTCCTCGAATATCTTCTGCATGCGCACGGAGTTGGTGATGGAGGTGACGATGATGTCGGCCTTGACGTAGGGGTACGTGTTCTGCATCATCAGACGGATGTCGTGCTGAGGGGTCTCGGCCGCATCAATGAGCACCATGCGTGCAGGACCAAAGGTGGCTATCTGACGCACGATCTCGCTGCCTATGCTGCCTGCCGAACCAGTGATGAGTACCACCTTGTCGCGCAGCAAGTTACCTATCTCGTCGAGGTTGACTTGTATCTGGGCACGGGGCAGCAGGTCCTCAATCTGCACCTCGCGCATCTGCAAGGACTCGGGTTTGGTGCTGCCGTCCCATTTGCGGGCATTGTCGAGGGTGTAGATGGTGATACCCGAGGCGAGGAGGCGGTTCACCATGTCCTGGTTCTGGACGAGGCGATCGGCCTTGAGGGGCGAGACGAGGAGCACGCTGGCACCCTTGCGCACCATATTGTCGGGCAGGTCCTCATCGTTGTGGTAGATGTTGACACCCATGAGCATGTGGTCCTGGATGTCATCGGCATCGCTGACGAAACCCCTGAGGTGGAACCTGGCGGGGGTGGTAACGTTAAGGTATTTGGCTATGGCTATGCCTCCCTGCTTTACGCCGTAGATGAAGGCACCCCGCGTGCGGCTGCTGTCGCCGCTGTGATCGTGGAGGAACTTGACGAGGATGCGTGAGCTCATCATGATGACGATGGAGAGGATAACCATGGTGAGCACCGTCATGCTGTTGAGGGGCAAGAGGTGGTGGCCGTCAAAGAAGGTCCACTCATCGGCATGGAAGAGGTGACGCACAATGATGATACATCCTGCACCTATGGCGTTGGCGATGCCGATGCGGAAGAGGTCGGAGAAGGACGAGTAACGCAGCACACCAGAGTAGGTGCGGGTGAGGCGAAAGCCCAAGACGAAGAAGAGGAGATAGAAGAGCAGCGTGTCGATGAGGGGCCAGAACTGATTGGCCGAGAGACCACGCCGATCAATGATGAAGGCTACGAAGCCCGAGAAGAAGACGATGCCGCAGTCGAAAAGCAGTACGCACCAGTAAGGCAGGGCCTTGCGGGAGAAGTACCAATCTGTAATTTGCTCCAATTTCATAATACGTCCAGTTTAGCAAAGAGTTGCCTGATAAAAAACCAGGACGTGGCAGACCCGTGAAATACTTTCAGTATTTACAGCGCACACGTAATGTCCCTTTTACATTTGGGGCAAAGGTACAGAGAAAATCCGGGAGCGATGCAAAGAAAATACAAAAAATGCTCCGCAAAGCGAAAAAATAAGATATTTTTGCTATTGAAGCTGAAATATCTTGTCCATCAGGTGCCATTTCTGGTCCGACGTAGCATCGGGAGAGCAGCCCTGGAACTGGGCGACGTAGGCTTCCCACTCGGCCTGACGAGGCAGGGTGGCGAGACGAGCCATGTCGCGCTCCCAGTCGAAGTCATCGACGGTGTCGCAGATCATGAACAGGGTAGTGCCCAGACGGTAGATCTGCATGTCGAGGATACCCACCTCGTGCTGACCCTTCATCACCTCGGGCCACACATGGGCATGCACCTCCACATAACGGGCAATCATTTCGGGATTGTCAACAAGTTGCAAAGTCTGACAGTAGCGTTTCATAATAATGGTCAACGGTCAATGGTCAACGGTCAATCAGCACCACAGCGTATGCGGCTATGCCCTCTTCACGTCCGGTGAAGCCGAGGCGTTCGGTGGTGGTGGCCTTGATGGAGACGGCGTCGGGGTCGATGCCCATGATCTGGGCCAGGCATTCTTGCATGGCGGGGATGTGGGGGTTGAGTTTGGGACGTTCGGCAGCTATGGTGGCGTCGATGTTGCCTATGCAGTAGCCCTTGGTGGCGATGAGCTGGACGGTACGTCGCAGGAGGATCTTGCTATCGATGTTGTGGAACTCGTCGCTGGTGTCGGGAAAATGGTAGCCTATGTCGCGCATGGCGGCAGCACCCAGCAGGGCGTCGCAGATGGCATGGATGAGCACGTCGGCATCACTGTGGCCCAGCAGGCCCATGGTGTGATCTATGCGTATGCCACCCAGCCACAGCTCACGCCCCTCGACGAGGCGGTGTACGTCGTATCCGAATCCTACCCTCATCTGCGGCGTTTGTTCGATTTTTTACCAAAGAGGTCGCGTATGCCGTCGAGGTCGAAGCCCAGGGTGAAGCGCATGGTCTGGTCGAGGGCGTTGGTCTGGGCCGTGGAGAAGACGTAGGAGGCATCGAGCGAGAAGACGCTCATGTGGAAGCCTGCACCGGCGGTGATGTACTTGCGGTTGCCCTTGTTCTCGGCCTCATGGTGGTAGCCCGCACGCAGGAAGAAGCGGTCGTTGTAGGAGTACTCCACACCGAAGCTCCACTGTATCTCCTGCAGCTCTTCCTTGAAGCCGTTGGGGGCATCGTAGAAGCTCTTGAAGATGCCCGTGATGGGCGACATGTCGTAGTACTCTTTCTGCACACGCGTGGTGTAGTCGGTCTCGCTCTCGCCTTCCTCCTGCTTGGGATAGGTGGGGATGAGCATCTTGTTGGCATCCACGGCGAGGGAGAGGCGGTTGTATTCGTCGAAAGGAATGGTGAAGTTGCAACCCAGACGCAAGTTGGTGGGGATGAACTCGCTGTTATCATCGCCTCCGTAGGAGATCTTGGTACCTATGTTGCTGATGTTCAGACCCCAGCCGAAGCTGCACTCGTGGTTGCCCGCCATAAAGTAGCCCAGACGGTACATGGCAATGTCGGCAGCGAAGGCCTTGCCAGCACTGCTCTCGGAAGTGTAGTCATACTTGATGTCGGAGTAGATGAAGCGCATGGCGACACCCATGCTGAAGGTCTGACTCAGCATGCGCGAGTAGGCGACGTCGAGGCCGAACTCGTAGGGCTTGATGGTCATGTCGGTGATGGCACCTGAGGCATCGGCCAGGGAGACATCGCCCAGCGAGAAGTAACGCAGTGAGGCACTGATGCCGCTGTAGTCGCCGATGCGGTAGAAGCCTACGAGGTTGAGGAGGTTGATGTCATCAACAATCTTGCGCAACCAGGGCGTGTAGGACAGCGAGACACCAGCACGGGCCACACAGAAGGGATACTTGGCGGGGTTCCAGTACTGCGAGTTGACGTCGGCCTCGGTGGCCGCACCAGTATCGCCCATACCACCACCTCGTGCATCGGGGGCTATGCTGAGCGAGGTAACGCTGGAGGTGACGGGGTTGAACATATTCTGCTTGTCCTGGGCACGTACCACCGTGGCTGCAAGGAGCAGCATGAGGACAGAGGTGATTCTGATTATCTTGAGCTTATTCATTTTTCTTCTTTCGTCTTTCGTCTTGCATACGCATTTGCGTTGCACGTCTATATATATAACGCACGGGGAGAACGTTTTATTGTCGTCGGTTGATGATTATTTTGCGTCCGCCAGTGACGGTCTCGGTCTCTCCCGTAATGACACGGGCACGATAGAGATATACACCCGAGCCCAGAGGACAGCCTCCGCCAGCGGTGAGGTTCCACGGGATGCGGTAGATGCCCGTGTCGCTCGAGCCCGTTTCGGTATGGGTCCAGAGGAGTCGGCCCGCAAAGTCCAGCACCTCGATGACGAAGGTACACTCCGTGGCAGGACTGTCATAGCGCAGCACGAAGGTGGTGGAGGTGGTGGCAGGCGACTGGGTAGCAGAGAGCTCGAGAACCTGGACGGCCTTATAGGGATCCACGGCGAAGGTAAGCGTCTGTGTGCTGCTGTTGTTGAGGACATCCCAGGCCCTGAAGGTGAGGGTGTGCAGACCGGCCTCAAGGGTGGGGATGCTGTAGGCCACCGTGCCGCGTGTGTAGTCGCCGAAGTCGCAGGCGAAGGCCTCGTTGAGGTTGTAGGTCGTGGCGGGACGGTTGTCGATGATGAGTTCCAGGTCATGGCCCACGCCGTTACCCGAGTTGTTGATGCCGCTGCTGTCTGCCAGCGTGGCAACAAAATAGGGAGTAGCCCCCACGGTGGCACCGTCCACAAAGTCTTCGGTGTCGAGGTACATGGCTATCTGGGGCCCCAGGGTGTCGGTGAGGCTGGGCTCGGTGCCTCCCAGCCCGAAGGCCTCGCAGGCTCCGTTGGCCTCGGTGGCGGTATCGGACGAGATGGCATAGAACACCATGCGGGCCTGCTCGCCCGAGTAGGCGATGTCGAGAGGTATGGGACAGGTGAGGCTGAAGCGTCCGGCACGCACGCTGTCACGTCCGTTGTAGAGGAGTTTGTCGTAGGTCTCGAAGGTGAAGGCCGAGGAGGCTCCGGCGTTGTTGAGGCACACCACCTTGTTCTTGCTATCGTAGAAATGCACCTGTATGGTACCATCGAAGGCCTGAAGGGGGGTGCCGTCTTCGTGCTGGATATGTCCCGTCACCACGGCCTTGCCACCAGCGTGGAGGACGTAGTCGTCGGGGAGCGCAGACACGGCTGTACCGTTGATGCTGTCCACGACGACGCGGGTGTCGTAGTTGCCCAGGCGCAGGGCGGGGTCGCCCAGGAGGACGTAGTGTATCTTGTTCTGCTCGTTGCCGGCCTCTCCACCCTCGGTGATGACCTTGACCTTGCACTGTCGGACAGCGTCGCCCAGACGGTTGTGACGTCCCAATTCGTCGGTGCCGAAGATGGACTCGGAGAAAGCCCTGTTGATGAGCAGGTTGTTGTAGGCATAGGCCGTACGTGTCGTACCGAAGAAGGCGATGGCGGCACCGTTCTCGTTGAGGATGGCTGTCTCGCCGATGTTCTCTTTATCGGTGTCGAAAGGTTGCACATCGCAGGCGGCGGTGAACCAGAGGGGTGGACGCGGGGAGCTGAAGTCGCGGAAGTCCTCGGTCCTGAGCACCTGTTCGTGCGAGAGGCAGTAGGTGGCGGCATGACCGGTGTAGTTCATGATGAGGGCGCCCTCCTGCATCTGCTGGGTGATGAGTTGGGTCACCTGGGGGTAGCGGTAGCCCGAGGCGTTGCTCTCGCGTGTGTAGGCATCCCACATGATCTTGCGCACCTCCACCTCTTTGTGGCTGCTTATCATGCGGTTGGCCACATCGTCGGCGTAGCGCAGGTGTTCGTTGGCATCGCCGTCGTCGCCGAGGAAGCACACCACGTTCTTCCAGGCTCCTGCCTCGGTGTTGTTCATGTAGCGCACCGTCTTGGTGACGAGGTTCTCGGCCTCCTGCACGGTACGCACGGGGAATCGTCCTACGCCCAGATCCACTTTCTCGCGTGTCACTTTGGCACCTTCGCCGTCGTCGAGGAGTCCGAAATAGCCCTCCATGACGTAGCATTGGATGTCGCTGGTGGAGTTCTCGCTCTCGTAGGTAAGGAGGAAGTCGTCGGCGTTGTAGCCGCTGCAGGTGGGGGTGGCCATGCGATTGTCCCAGAGGCCGTCGCCGAAGAGGAGGAGGTAGCGGGGTGCCGTATGGGTGTCGGTGCCGCGATCGTAGAGCATCTTGAGGAATCGACGGTAGGCCGTAGCGTCGGGCGTGCCACTGGAGAACTCATTGAAGACCTGGTCAGCACGGACGACACCCACACGCAGTCCGTCCCACTCGCGGTGCGCCTGGGCGAGACGTTGGGCCTGGGTGTCGAAGATACCGCTGGCGGGGGTGATGATGACCATGTCGAGCGAGTCGAGGGCATGGAGGTTCTGGTTGGCCACGGAACCCACATAGGAGGGCGCAGCGTAGGTTGCTTTGGCGTCGAGGGCAACGTAGGTGGCGGCATCGCCAGATATGGTGCAGCGGTAGTAGTAGCGCCGCACCCCTTGGTCATCGGTCTCCTCCACAGTGGTTCCTTGAAGGGCCGTGGCGGGGCATCCCCGCGTGCCGAGGCGCCAAAGTGCGGGTTGCTGACCCTCGGCGTATTCTATGCTCAGCGTCCTTGCTGCGCCGCCGGGGGAGTAGTCGAAGCGGATGGTGGGATGGTTGGCATCGAGCTGGAGCAGGGCGGTGTAGGAGAGTTCTATGTAGCCCAGTCGGGCATGGCGTCCCGAGGTGGTCTGTATGGTCAGCGTGTTGGTGGCTGCGATGTTCTTCACCGTCGTCGTAGTGGTCTTGAGCATGGCCGAGGTGTAGCTGTCGCTGTTCTTGTAGATGCTCATCTTAGTGAGGTCGATGCCATTGAAGGAGGGGGTGACCACCGTGGTGGCCGAGTCGCCAGCCGAGAAGAGGATGGTGACGGAGCCTTTCTCCGCAGCGGGGAGGTAGGGCAGGGCGAGGGTGTAGGTGTGCTGGCTGTTCTTCTCGTAGGCATAGTCGGTGTTCTCGAAGAACTGACGTCCACCCTGGTACCACGAGTAGTTCATGGGGGCATGCACGAGGTGGGCAGCACAGGTGGTGACGAGCTCGGTGCCGTCCTGGAAGGCAGCGTCCTCGGTGGGGAAGGAAGTGGCACTGTCGGCCTCGGTGACGAAGTAGGTGGCTGCCGTAGCGTAGTGGTTACTGACATGTCGGCCACTGCGCCATGTCGTGAGTCCGTTACCGGCGAAGAGGAAACCGTCCTTCACGGGGAGTAGGGGCACGGCCTCGAGGTCATCGAAGTCGGTGTCGGCATCGAGGGTCTCCAGCTGAAGGTGGCCGCCATAACCGTAGAGGCGCACCTTGGAGGGGTTGCTGAAGCCCATCTGGCTCAGCATCTTAGTGGTGAGGTGGTAGATGCCGTCGTCGGTGATGCTGATCTTGGCCCAGCGTCCCGAGGCGAGGACACTCTGAGAGGCCCAACGCGGGGTGTCGGCATGTCGGGCTCGACGTGTCGCACCGTTATGCTGCGCGGTAATCTCTATCTTGCCGCTCAGGAGCTTGAGGTACTTGCCGTCGCGGCGGATGATGGGCACGAAGCTCACGTCGAGCATGCCCACGCCCCGACTCACGCCCACCTGGGTCTCTATAACGAGGTGGTCGGTGATGCGATCAGCGAAGCGCTCTGCCACAGCCGTCTCGCTGCGTGTGAGGAGTCCCCATTCGGGGTAGGAGACGCCTACGGTGTAGGTGTGGCTGCGGTAGTCCGTCTCGAGGGGGATGACTTCGGTATAGACAGGTAGGAGGCTGTCTATGCGCATCTCGTCCCAGTCCATCTGGGTGAAGAGAGGGGCGTCCTCACCCTTTTGGGCGAAGATCATCACAGTCCCCAGGAGGAGGAGCAGGAGCATCATGAAGCGCATTCTACGTGTCACGGTGATGTTATTTTATATTGAATTCCAGCAGTTTTTCGTCCTCGAGCCATCCCGTGAGGTGGTCGTTGAGGTGTACGGGTCCCACGCCAGCGGGAGTTCCAGTGAAGATGAGGTCGCCCGTCTTTAGGGTGAAGAAGCGACTCAGATAGGCCACGATATCGTCCACGCTGTGGAGCATCTGGGCGGTGTGTCCCAGCTGCACCGTATGGCCGTTGATGTCGAGGTGGAATTGCAGGTCTTGCACGTCATGGGCGAGGGTCTCTACGGGGACGAAGCGTCCTACGGCAGCGCTGCCGTCGAAGCCCTTGCAGATGTCCCAGGGTAGCCCTTGTGTGCGCAGGGTCTGCTGCAGGTCGCGGGCGGTGAAGTCTATCCCCACGGTGACGGCGTCGTAGTAGCGGTGGGCGAAGCGAGGGGCTATGCTGCGTCCCAGTCGGCTCACACGCACCACCAGTTCCGTCTCGTAGTCACAGCGCTCTGTGAAGTCGGGGATGAAGAAGGGGCGGCCGTGGGTGAGCAAAGCCGAGTCGGCCTTGGTGAAGATGACAGGGTCCTCTATATTATATAACGCATGACAGAGCTCTTTATTGTGCTCTGCATAGTTCATTCCTACGCCAAATATCTTCATGATTTGAGGTGAAATCCGGAAATCGCAAAAAAGGGATTTATAGAACCCACCTTGAAAAAAGGGCCCGAGTTGTCACTCGGACCCCTTATGATGAGCTTGATGATGCTGAGAATTACTCGGCGCGGAGGGTGAAGCGCTTGAAGTCGGTCACGGTGAGTTCCTTGTCGGCGCTCTGCAGATACTGCTTCACGGTCTGCTTGGTGTCCCAGATGTACTCCTGGTTGAGGAGGCAGGACTCCTTGTAGAACTTGTTGAGACGACCGTTGGCGATGTTCTGGATCATCTGTTCGGGCAGGTTGGCAGCCTTCTCGGCAGCAGTGGTAGCCATGATCTCGCGAGCCTTGACGGCGTCGTCCTCGGTGATCCATCCCTTGCGGATATTGCTCTCGATGTGGTCCTCACTGTCGAAGTGAGCGGGGTTGAAGCCAGCCTTCTTGAGGGCTACCTCAACGGCCTTGGCCACCTGCTCCTCCTTGGTCTTTTCGATGGCGATGCGCAGCTCGGAGTCCTTGACAGACTGGGGTACGCTGCTCTCGTCGATGGCTACTGGTGCACTGGAAGCCACCTGCAGGGCGATGTTGCGACCTACAGTGGTATCCTCGACGGCCTTGTTCAGAGCCACCATAGCGCAAAGACCGTTCTTATTCTGGTGGTTGTAGATGGAGATGGACTCACCGGTGATGGTGCAATAGCCATCCAGTTCCATCTTCTCGCCGGTGATACCGCTGCGAGCCACTACGGCATCGGCCACGTTGGAGTCGCCCAGAGGAAGGGCCTTCACCTCATCGAGGGTCTGGCACTTGGCAGCCACGGCGGCGTCCAGGATTTGCTGGCAGAGGGCAACAAAGTCGGCGTTCTGAGCCACAAAGTCTGTCTCGCACTTGAGGGCGATGATGGCGGCGAAGTTGCCGTCGGCCTTCACGAGTACGCAGCCTTCGGAGGCCTCACGATCGCTGCGCTTGGCAGCCACAGCCTGACCTTTCTTACGAATAATCTCGATAGCGCCGTCGATGTTCTCGGCCTCAGCCAGGGCCTTCTTGCAGTCGGCCAGGCCAGCACCCGTCATCTCGCGGAGCTTCTTGATATCATCCATTGTAACGTTCATAATCGTACAAGCTTTTTTAGAGTTGAAAAATAATGATTTAAGGTGGGCTCTATAAATTCTTGTCCAAGTGATTTTGGCTTTGCGTAGAGCAGATTGCTGTGCAGAGCGCGGGAATATAGCAGGCTATATGACCAAGTGATAAATAGTAAGATGCCTAGGCAAAGGCAAAAGCACGGACAAGTTTTTTTGGACTCACCACAAGATAAAAACGTAGAATTTATAGGACACACCTTAAGCCTCAGCCTCGGGAGCAGCCTCTTCGACAGCCTTCTCCTCAGCCTCGGGAGCAACCTCCTCGGCCTTCTCTTCGCCTTCGCCGGCAGCCTCAGCATCCACACGCTCTGCCTTGCGCTCCTCCAGACCTTCCTGGATGGCCTCGCAGCAAGCCTCGAGGATGACCTCTATGCTCTTGCTGGCATCATCGTTGGCGGGGATGACGAAATCAATGTTGTCGGGGTTGGAGTTGGTGTCAACGATACCGAAGACGGGGATGCCCAGACGGTTGGCCTCGCGTACGGCAATCTGCTCCTTGAGAACGTCCACAACGAAGAGGGCAGCAGGCAGACGGGTGAGGTCGGCCACGCTACCGAGGTTCTTCTCCAACTTGGCACGCTGACGCGTAATCTGCAGGATCTCGCGCTTGCTCAGGTTGGCGTAGGTACCGTCGGCAGTGAGCTTGTCGATGTTGGCCATCTTCTTGACAGCCTTGCGGATGGTGGCAAAATTGGTGAGCATGCCGCCGGGCCAACGTTCGATGACATAGGGCATGTTGATGGCGGTAGCCTTCTCGGCTATGACGCTCTTGGCCTGTTTCTTAGTAGCAACGAAGAGGATCTTGCGGCCACCCTTGGCGATGTTCTTCAGGGCCTCAGCAGCCTCATCGACCTTCACGACGGTCTTGTGCAGATCCAGGATATGAATGCCATTCTTCTCCATGAAGATGTAAGGAGCCATGGCGGGATTCCACTTTCTCTTGAGATGGCCGAAATGACATCCAGCCTCAAGGAGTGCATCAAAATTTGTTCTTGACATAGTTGTTTTGTTGTTTGATAATCGGTTTACTTTCTTTTGTGTTGTTTCGCAACCAATCCTCGAGTAGTCTGTGTCGTCTCGCGATGACAGACAGAATCCCGACGATTTAGATACTAAACGCAGATTATGCAGCCCGGTAAACGGTAGCCGATATCTTAACGTTTACTGAACTGGAAGCGACGGCGAGCCTTGGGCTGACCCGGCTTCTTACGCTCAACCTCACGGGGATCGCGGGTCATGAAGCCTTCGGCACGAAGGGCCTTCTTGTCTTCCTCATTAATCTTGACGAGGGCGCGGGCGATGGCGAGGCGCAGAGCCTGGCTCTGTCCGGTGTAGCCACCTCCGTCGAGGTTCACCTTGATGTCGTATTTCTCTGCGGCGTCGAGGAGCGTGAGAGGCTGCTTCACGACATACTGCAGGATGGTGCTGGGGAAATACTCCTCCAGGGGTTTCTTGTTGATGGTAATCTTACCAGTGCCCTCTGTTACATAAACACGGGCAACGGCGCACTTGCGGCGTCCTAATGCATTAACTACTGCCATTTCTGTTTACTTGTAGAGGTTAATATCGATGGCCTTGGGGCTCTGAGCCTCGTGCTTGTGCTCGCTGCCTGCATAGATGTACAGGTTGTCGAGGAGCTGAGCAGCCAGTTTGTTCTTGGGCAGCATACCCTTGACGACGCGACGCAGGAGGCGGTCGGCACCGTTGGGCTTAGCCAGAATCTCGGCGGGGTTGCTCTGGCGCTGACCGCCAGGATAACCGCTATAGCGCAGATAGATGCGGTCGGTCATCTTCTTACCGGTGATCTGGATCTTGTCGGCATTGATGATGATGACGTTGTCGCCACAGTCTACATGAGGGGTGAACGTGGGTTTGTACTTGCCACGCAGCAATTTAGCTACCTTGGTAGCCAGACGGCCCAGCACCTGGTCTGTTGCATCCACAACGACCCATTCTTTCTGTGCTGTAGCCTTGTTGACAGAAATGGTCTTGTAACTTAAAGTGTCCATTCTTCGTTCTACTTTTTTTGTTTTACATTTCGTTCGTTACTGCGATTCACTAACCGCTCTCCCAGGCCAACGGAAAAAGCTATTAACACGCAGATTTACAGTCTCTTTACAGACTTTCTTATAATAATCGGCGTGCAAAGGTACGGACTTTTTTTCATTTTGCAAGCATTTTGCTCATTTTTTTTGCTTTAGGGCTTATTTTTTCATTTTTCGTCCGTTGACGAGATAGATGCCTCTGGGGAGTCGGTCCAGGGCCTCACGGCCCTGCCCCACAAGGCGTCCGCTCAGGTCGCGCACGACGATGTCGTCGGCCCTACCCTGCAGCGTCTCTACGCCATCCACCGAGGTCACCTCGCACCTCGCCGTCACCCCGCTGCCGTCCGTGGCGCTGCAGAGGATGAAACACGAGCCGCCGCCGAGGACCGTGACGAGTCCCGCCTGGGACACCTGGGCAACCCCACGGTCGGAGGAACTCCATGCCAGCTCTTGGTTGGTGGCATTGGCGGGATAGATATCGGCGGTGAGTTGGAAGGTCTGACCCGGTATGGTGGTCAGGATGGTCGCACTGAGGCAGATCTCCTCCACGAGGATGGGTTTCACCGTCACGATGCAGGAGTCCGAGAGGTCGGACCCGTCCTGCGTGTGTACCGTCACCACGGCACGACCCACGCCGAGCGTCTGCACCAGACCCGTCTGGGACACCGTGAGGACGGTCTCGTCCGACGAGCTCCACCGCACCGTCTTCGTGGTGGTATTCTCGGGTTCTACGGTCGCCGCGAGTTGGAGACTCTCGCCCACGAGGACCTCTGCTGAGGTCTTGTCCAGCGTGATGCGCTCTGCCATCACGGGCTTCACCGTCACAGTGCAGGAGGCTTTCCTTCCACTCCTGTCCTGGGCCGCCGCGGTAATGGAACACTGTCCCTCCTTCAGTGCCGTGAGCTTACCCTCCAGCACGCTAACCGTGGTGGGGTCGCTCGAGGTCCATGAGAGAGTCTTGTCCGCAGCATTCTCGGGCAGCACCTGAGCAGTGAGGGTGTAGGTCTCGCCGATGCGCAGCTCCACGCTGAAGTCGCTCAGCGTCACGCTCTCCACGGGTTTTGGCTTGGCTGCTTCGTACTCCTCGCGCGTCATGAGGCGCAGTTCATCGGGTGTTCCTGGCTTGACGACGAGATAGGCCGTATTCTTGGGGATATACAGGCCGTTGCACTTCTTCATGCCCAGCGAACCGTCGGGGAGGAGTCCCAGCACGCGCATGGTGGCCGTATCGTTGTTCACTACGGCACGGTGGGGGTTGGTCTTCTGACCCTCGTACCTACAGAAATACGTCCCTTTGAGCAGGTTGCCTGCAGGGACTACAGCCGTAGTCTGATGCAGGTCCAGACGGTTCTGCGACGGCGAGGCACTGGCGCACTTGATGATGACGGGCACCGAGGCTGCCACGTCGCCCTCCACCTTGTCCCATACGGCGATGCCCAGGTCGGCATCCACCATGCTCACATAGTAGGCCTGCATGCCCTCGGAGTAGCACGCGAAAGGGAAAGCGGCATAGAACGATGCCCAGTAGGCCCCTCCCTGCTGCAGCTGGGGCAGCACGCCGAAGTAATTGTCGCCCGTCGTCGTCACAGGCAGTGTCTCCCAGGTGAGGTTGTAGTTCACGCCGGCCTCCACATACGAGGAGTCCCTGTCGCGGTTGTCGTTGTCGCCCAGGTACATCGTCATGCCCTGCTTGGTGGCATAGAGCTGGTAGTAGCTGCCGCGCTGACGTATCTCCAGCCAGACACCCGTGATGGCATAGGTGTCGGTGCCCTGACACTTGAACTTGTAGCCGTTGCCTGCGTTGTATTGCGAGTAGATGATGGAGCCCGGGTTGCTAATGACATGTTCGTCGTCGTTCTTCCACGTACGTATGGCTCCCACATCCACGCTCGTGCTCTGTATGTCGATGGCGCCGTAGCCGTCGATGACGGTGATGTAGCGTTTTGTCGCCCCGTTGCGGGCTCGGTAGAATCCGTCAGTCACCAGTTGCTGAGCCGATGCCGTCGTGGCAAGGGTCAGCAGCAGGAGTATGCAAGAAATGAGTCGTCTGAACATAAGGTGTGTGCTTACCTGTAAACAATCATTTTTCACGCAAAGACTCTGCCCTCCCACGCGTATTATATAATAAGGTGTAAGGGCAGAGCCTATATCTTGCCGCTCACGGCCTCAAGCAGCCATGAGCGGCGTAGGGTGTGTGCTTATTCTGCTACGCAGATGGTCACGCGGTTCAGGTCGTTCTGAGCGAAGGGCTGAATACGGTCGCCATTGCTCTCCACCTTGATGCGGCTGGCATCAATGCCATACTGCTCCTGGAGAGTCTTGCTCACCACGTTGGCGCGCTGGCTGGCCAGACGCTCGTTGATGGCGTTGGTACCCGTACCCTTGTCGGCAACACCGGTCACGGTGACTTTGCTCTCGGGGTGACGCTGCAGGAACTCGGCAATCTCCTTCACCTTCACGCTCTCGGCCTCAACGACCTTGGTGGAGTTGATGGTGAAGAACACGTCGCGACGGATGCTCTCCTTCTCCACGGGAGCGGGGGCGGGAGCTACGACGGGAGCGGGAGCGGGCTCGTGCTTGCAGTTGCACTTCTCCACGACGCGCTCGATGACCTTGGCGGGAGGTTCGGGACAGGTGACGGTCTTCGTGGTGTGGGTCTTACCCAGATTCACGCGGACGCCAGCCAGGGCGTTGAAGTACCAGTCCCAGTTGTTGGCCTTCTTGCTGTTATACTTGTCGTTGATGGCATTGGCCTGCACCTCAAGACCCAGGGAGACAGCGTCGCAGAGACGGAAATCCACGTTCAGGCCCAGACGTCCGTAAGCACGGGTCTTGGTGCCATCCCAGAGATTCTCAAGCATCTGGTGCTGAGGGTCGTTGAAGACGGTAGCAGCCATCTGAGGATTCAGGTCGTTGGCCTCGTCGTTCTTCCATGCGATGTTGGCTCCGGCGCCCACGAAGGCACCCACGCTGCACACGCGCTTGGGATTGTAGCCAGCGAAGAGGTTGCTGAGGTTGAAGGTGAAGTCGATACCAGGAGACACGTAGTTCCACTTCCAGCTGTACTTAGCGTCATATGTGGGGAACTCGCTGCCGCCCTTGCTCTGCCATCCGTTGAAGGAGAGGCGTGCGCCGACGACCTTGTCGAACTGCCAGCCCACGTTGAGCTGTACGTTGGGACTTACGAGGTCACCGAAGTCCACCTCGCCAAGCGTATATTGTGCACCGCCCTGAGCCTGGATATACCAGTGGGGCTTGAAGACATTCTCTGTGTGTTCCTTGGGCTGAGCAGAGAGTGTGGCGGCGCTCAGGATCAGAATCCCTGTCAAAAATATTTTCTGAAGTTTCATGACTGTATTCTATGTTTAGCGGTTATACTTCTTATTTGAATCTCAGATAGCTGTGGCTGAAGGCTGTCTTGCCGCTGTAGTCCAGGGCAGCATAGGTCACCTCGAAGACGAGGCCCTTGTAGGAGGCCTTGGTCTCGAGCAGGCAGTCAACACGTCCGCTGAGGATGGTCTTCATGTTCATACCGCCGTTGGCAGCCTCCAGGGCAGCCTTGCAGGTGGCGTCGCCGTTCACGGCACTCACGGTAGGATCTTCGGCATCCCATACGTTGGTCACAGCCACGTACTTCCTGTAGGCGGGAGCGAACATCTCGGCGGTGAGTGAGGTGGGCTCGAGGAGCATGCCACCGTCGCCAGTCCAGACGGGCGTAGGAGCGTACCATACGTTACTTACGGTGTACCAGCTGCTTTCGCCAGCATAGAGCATCACGGGCTGCAGGTAGTGATTGAGGTCGGTCAGACGGGCATTCACCTTGTTAATAATATTATTCACGCGGGTGATGACCTTGTCGTTCACATCGCTCAGGGCCTTGTTCACGTTCTTCTGGGTCTGGTCCACAATCTGGTGTTCCAGCGTCTCGATATCCTTGGTCAGCTTACCTATGATCTCGTCGTTGATCTGGTCGATGAAGTCGTTCAGACCAGCCACGTCGAACTTGCGTGCCTCCACAACAGCATCGGGATGCTCAGCGCAGTAAGCATCAGCATCGGCCTTGTTCACATACACGCCGACAACGACCTTGTTGCCATACATCACATCCGATACGACGTAAACCTGGAGATTGAGCGAAGGATAGTCGATGTAGTTGTAGGTGGGGTAGTCGAGGTAGAAGTCCACGTCAAACTCGATGGGGCTGATGGTGGGAATCTTGTCCAAGCTCTTACCCTTCAGGAAGTCGAAGCTGAGAGGCTTGATGGTGGTAGCGGCCAGGTTGTAGTTGCTGTACACGCTGTGCTCCTCGCCCTGGGTGTCGGCCCAGGTAGCCTTCACGCCGTAGGCGGGCAGGACGGCCGAGATGTTCTCCTCGATAATCTTGTAGGCATTGGAGATATTCAGGGATTTCTCCTGGAGACCGCTCAGAGCGTCCTTGGCCAAGTCTTTCAGGGCCTCTACGTCGATGTTCTTCGTCACCTTGCAGGACTGAACCTTGTCGACATCTACATAGCCTTCGGCCTCATAGAAGCCGTTGCTAGCAGCGCGAGTCCAACCGAAGCTCAGCACTTCGTCGCTGGGAACGGGAGCGTTGAGCACGATGGGCGAAGCCTCGTCCTGACTGTTCACGAGAGTGAAGGTCACGTTGCTCAGGTCCACGGTGTTGGGGTTCACGGTCATATATACCTTACCTGCAAAGCCCTGATCGCCATCGCTGACAAAGGTGTCGCCGTTCACGAGGTCGATATTGTCGATGGCACCGATGACAGAGGGGTCGAAGGGATAGGTGCCGTCGCCCAGCTGGGCATCCTCGGGCCATGCCATGCTGGCACCGGCGTTGCGACCATAGAGGGCGCAGAGGATGGTGGTGTTGGTTCCTGTAGGCAGGTTGAACGTACCGATGACGGGGTTATAGGTACCCTGGATGAGGATGCTGGTGAGCATGTTATTCAGATCGCTGCGGAGGTCTTCCACATCCTGTTCCACGAGATCCAGACGGTCGCAGATGTCGTCAATCTGATCCTGCAGGTCTTCCACGGTCTCTTTCAGGTCGTCGAGCTGATCCTGATGGTCATTCATCACACTGTCGAGCTTCTCGCTCAGTGTAGCGATGGTGGCGGCGTTCTCGTTGGCCTTGGCCAAGGCCTCGTCGGCGGTAGCCTGTGCAGCATCGGCAGCAGCCTGAGCAGCATCGGCGGTAGCCTGTGCGTTGTCGGCAGCAGCCTGAGCAGCGTCGGCAGCAGCCTGAGCAGCATCGGCCAAATCCTTAGCGGTATCGGCGGTAGCCTGTGCGTTGTCAGCAGCAGCCTGGGCAGCGTCGGCAGCAGCCTGGGCAGCGTCGGCAGCCTGCTGTGCAGCGTCGGCGGTAGCCTGAGCAGTGGCAGCATCACTCAGAGCGGCCATGGCAGTGCTGTAGGCAGTCTGGGCCAGAGCGCGGGCAGCCTCACCGGCAGCACGGGCAGCCTCGGCCATAGCCTGAGCGGCAGCAATCTCGGCGCGGAGGTCATCCATCATGGTCTCCACCTCGTCCTTGGTGTAGTAGTTCTCGAACTTCTCGTTGATCTCGTCGATCAGCACGCTGTCGGCCTGAGCCAGAGCCAGGGCAGCATCGGCCTGAGCCTGAGCAGCAGCCACGTCGGTCTGGAGCTGAGTGATTTGCGTGTTGATGGTAGTAATCTCGTTCTTGATATCGTTCACCGTGGTGGTCAGGTTGGCGATATCCTCTTCATTCTTCTCTGCCAGGGTCTTGGCTTCGTTGGCAGTGGTCTGAGCATTGTCGGCAGCCTGCTTGGCAGCGTCGGCAGCAGTCTTGGCATCGGCAGCATCTTGCAGGGCCTGGGTGGCATCACCCTGAGCCTTGTCAGCAGCCTGCTGGGCAGCGTCGGCAGCCTGCTGGGCAGCGTCGGCAGCCTGCTGGGCGGCATCGGCAGCCTGCTTGGCGGCATCGGCAGCCTGCTGAGCAGTGGCAGCGTCATTCTCGGCCTTCTTGGCAAGGGTCTCGACGGCACTCAGGCGCTCCAGCACCTCGGTCATCGTGCTCTGCAGCTTTGCGATCTTCTCGCTATTGCTGGCGACATCACTCTTCACGGTCTCCAGCGTCTCGTTGATGGCATCGATGGCCTCTTGCAGTTCCACGTCCTTGGCCTGGAGGGCAGCGACCTGATCCTTGAGGGCTGCGATAGCGTCCTTGTTGGCATTGATGGCATCCCACACTTTCTCGAACTCGGCCTTGCAGTTGTCGCGGCACTGTTCCTGCAGCTGCTTGAGGGCGTCAATCTGATCCTGCAAATCGTTCTTGGCTTTCTCCAGGTCGACCTTATTCTGATTCTGCGAACTTTGCAGGCCCTGCAGAGCCTCCTGCAGTGTGGTGGTCTGATTGTCAATCACTACGGTGATGAGTGTACCACCGGATTTGCCTTTCAGTTCGGCCAACTCGTCTGCATACTTGTCGTTACAAGCCACAAACATGCCAGAAGCAGCAACGATTGTTGCGACTGCCAGCAATCCATTAAGAATTTTCTTTCTCATGTTGTAGAACATTTAAAAAATTTGTTGTGAGTGAATATTGTGTTGTTTAGTCGTGTTTCGGGGGCTCCAAACGCGAGCGCGGCGCGTACAACCGTTGAAAACGGTGCAAAGGTACAGACTTTATTTCGAATCAGCCAACACTTCTCCAAAAAAAAATCATCGCAACCCCAAAAATGATGCATTTTTTTAGTTCTTGACGAAAAAAAGCTAATCTAAAATCTCCAATCTCTAATATTTTTCGTGTCATTGCTACGCGTACTTCGACTGATTCGACAGATTCAGCAACCAGTTCACCAACCAAAAGTAGGCTGCACCTCGAGAATAAAAGAAAAAAACTGCGAATTTTCTTTGTATTCCGCTCGGTTTGCACTACCTTTGCGCCCAGATTTCATCACACATGCACACCTCACGATTCATCACCATACTGCGCCAGCACAGCACACTCGCACTCATCGGTTGTCTGCTACTCTCTACGGGTAGCGTCCATGCACAGACCGATTCCATTCCCGCCTCTTCCGTCTCGGTCCTACCCACCTACAAGCCCTTCCAGCACCTCGACCTCGGCATCACCCTCGGCGTCTCGGGCATAGGCTTGGAGCTGCAAGCCCCCATCAGCGGCATGGTGCGTCTGCGCGCTGGCTTTGCCGCCATGCCTCATTTCGAGGTAGGCATGGACTTCGGCGTACAGGTCGGCGACGACCCCTCTACCAGCCACTCCAAGTTCGAGCGCCTCTCGGGTCTGCTCACCCAGTTCACCAGCTACCAGGTGAAGGAGAGCGTACATATGGTCGGCAACCCCACCTATTGGAACGCCAAACTCCTGGTGGATGTCTATCCCTTCCACAACAAGCACTGGCACTTCACCGGCGGTCTCTACCTCGGCAACCGCGTCTTTGCCGAGGCCGTCAACAGCGCCGAGGACATGTCCACCCTCTTGGGTGTGGGCATCTACAACAACAGCATCTACCACATGTGCGACAACAACGTCAACCACCCCGAGTGCGACATGATTCCCTTGCTGGAGTGGAATGGCACATCCGTCTTCCTCACCCCCGCCATGGAGGAGCGCATCGTACAGTACGGACGAATGGGCATGTACGTCGGCGATTATGCCCGCGACATCTATGAGGATGGCACTCTCGCACACAAGGCTGGTGACCCCTACATCATGGAGCCTGGCGCCGATGGTATGGTGCGTGCCCAGGTCCTCGTCAACAGGGTCAAGCCCTATGTCGGCGTAGGTTATGAAGGTGCCCTCTCCCGTCGCGAGCCCCGACTCAAAGTGGGCTTTGACGCTGGTGTCATGTTCTGGGGCGGTACGCCTTCTGTCGTCACCCACGACGGCACCGACCTGGTCAACGACCTCATCCATGTCCGCGGCAAGGTGGGTCGCGTCCTCGACGCCATCACTGCCTTCAAGCTCTGCCCCATGGCGGAGGTGCATCTGTCGTATCAGCTATTCTGAGACTGGGAGAGTCAGATACGGACTCCTTCAGATGCGCGCCCTGGTCCCACGACGGTTGGGTTATGGTGCCACGATGGTTAGGCTGTGGCTAGGTTCTTTTAGGCTTTTGTTCGTTTCCGGAACAAACACCGAACAAACACCGAACGAACACCGAACGAACACTGAAAGAACACTGAAAGAACACTGAACGAACACTGAACGAACACCGAACGAACACCGAACGAACAGGGAACGAACAGGGAACGAACAAAAAATTTTTCGAACGAACAACGCGAACGAAGAAGGGTAAAAAAACGCACCAAAAATTTGACCTTTGCGCCGCTTTCGGGGGAAGATTCCTGAACTTGTCGAAGGAAGAAGCGAGGCAAGTCGATGGATTGGTTTGTCCGAAATCTCGAGCAGCGTGCTGTTACTGCCAGTGCCTCTAAGTCAGTTTTTTCTACGTCCGCGCTTTTGCCTTTGCATAGTAGCCCTCACGCCGTATCTCGTCCCAGACGGAGGGAGAGAGGTGGCGGGCACAGAAGTCAGGGTCGCTGGAAAGGACGCCGCGGAGTTGGGTGGAGGAGATGTCGTAGCGTGGCGCATCGAGGAAGGTGACACGGGAATGCGAGGTTTCTGACATGGTCTTGTCCAGGGGGTAACCGTCGCGTGGAAAGACGAGGAGGGGATGGTGCTGCAAGATCTCTTCGGGGCGCACCCATTGACGAAAACGAGCCCAGTTGTCGGCTCCGACGACAAGGCAGAAAGTGTCTTCGGGGTGCATGCTACGCAAGTAGGCGAGGGTGTCGGCCATATAGGAAGGACGGGGCAAACGAAACTCCACGTCGCTGACGCGGATGCGAAGCTGCATGTCGTCGGGGAGATCGTGTAGGGCGAGCCGGGCGAGATAGAGGCGGGCTTCGTCGTCGAGGAGGTCGTCGTGACGTTTCAGAGGATTCTGAGGCGAGACGACGAGCCAGAGCTCATCCACATATCCCTCCGTGACGAGCCACTGTGCCAAGGCAGTGTGCCCGTTGTGAATGGGGTTGTAACTACCTCCGTAGATTCCAATGCGCATGGGAGTGAGGAGTGAGCGGTGATCAGTGTGGGTCGTCGAGGAGAAATTCCTGAAGGTAACGGTAGGCTTGTTGCTGGGCTGTGGCGAGGTCGTCGTTGACGACAATGCGGTCGAACTTGGACGCAAAAGAGAGCTCGTAGGCCGCGCGTTCGAGGCGTTCGGCGATGAAGTCGGGCGAGTCGGTGCCGCGGTGTTCGAGACGCTGGCGCAACGCATCGATGCTGGGGGGGTGGACAAAGACACTGAGTACGTGGTCGCCGTAAAGTTTTTTCACACGCATAGCACCGTGAACATCGAGGTCGAGAACGACATTCTGACCCGCAGCCAGCTGGGCATCGACCTGCGGGCGCAGGGTGCCATAGAAGACGTCTTGATAGACTTCTTCGTATTCGATGAAGTCGCCGACTGCGATGTGTGCCCGAAACTCGTCGGGCGAGAAGAAGAAGTACTCTACGCCATGCCGTTCCTGACCTCGTGGGGCACGTGTGGTGGCAGAGACGGAGAAAGCGAGGTGGAGATCCTCACGGGACATGAGGGAACCGATGATGGTAGATTTACCCGAACCACTCGGGGCGGCAAAGACAATGAGTTTTCCCATACTACATCACATTGAGGACTTGTTCCTTGATTTGTTCCAATTCGTCCTTCATCATAACGACGAGGTTCTGCATCTCGGCCTGATTGCTCTTGCTGCCCGTGGTATTGATCTCGCGCCCCATCTCCTGGGCGATGAAGCCGAGCTTCTTGCCTTGTCCATGTCCGTCGGCCATGGTCTGGAGAAAGTAGTCGAGGTGGTTGGTGAGGCGCTGTTTCTCCTCGCTGATGTCGAGCTTCTCGATGTAGTAGATCATCTCCTGCTCCAGCCGGTTCTTATCGTACTCAACACCGGGGATGGAGGCGAGTCCGTCGGTAATGCGCTGTCGTATTTTTTCGGTACGCTGATGTTCGTAAGGCTCTATCTGAGCCAGAAGGGAACGGATGTTGGCTATCTTCTCCTCGAACTTACACTGCAGCGCAGCACCTTCCTGACGACGAAAGTCCATAAGGGCCCGGATGGCCTGATGGGCGACCTCGCGAGCCACCTCCCACTCCGAGTCGGTGAGTTCGGCCGTCTCCGTCTTAGCCATCACGTCGGGCATGCGCAACAGGGTGGGCAGCCAGTGCTGTTCGGGGTCGGGCATGCCGAGATCCTCAACAATCTCGGTGAGGCTCTCGTAGTAGGCCTCGAGGACGTCGGTATTGATGGGTGCGATGGTTTGGGCATCGTCCTGCTCCACCCAGAGGGCGAAGTCCACCTTGCCGCGTTCGAGGGTGGCGTTGATGAGGGCACGTATCTCCATCTCTTTCTCGCGGTAGAGGGGCGCGATGCGGGTGGAGAGGTCGAGTGCCTTGCTGTTGAGCGAACGTATCTCGGCGACAATCTTTTTGCCCTGGTAGGTGGCAGAGGCTTTACCGTAGCCTGTCATGGAGAGAAGCATAGACGAATTTCTTTTGCGGCGCAAAGGTAGTGCAAACCGAGCGGAGTACAAAAAAAATCCGAAGGTTTTTTCTTTTATTCCAGAGGTGCAGCCTACTTTCGCGTAGCAAAGGTAGTGAAAAAGGTTAGAGGTTTTTCCTCCGGCTGGCTAAAAAGGGGCTTTTTTTAGTGTAAAATACAAAAAAGCCGGCCGCCGTTGACCGTTGACCGTTGACTTTTTTGTACCTTTGCGCCGCAATTAGCGCGTGCGAGGCGCGTGCGTTAGAAAAAAGGACTGACACTATGCCCAATATACTACATATCGAGACCAGCACCAGGGTCTGCTCGGTGGCGGTGAGTCGCGACGGCGAGGTAACCTTCGAACGGGTGGACCACGAGGGTCCCAACCACGCTACGGTGTGCGGCGTCTTCGTGGAGGAGGCCCTGTGCTTCTGCCAGGAACGCGACATACGGCTGGATGCCGTGGCGGTGAGTCAGGGTCCGGGCAGCTATACGGGTCTGCGCATCGGCGTGAGCATGGCCAAAGGAGTCTGCTACGGCCGTCACATCCCTCTGCTGGCCATCCCCACCCTGGAACTGTTGTGTGTGCCCCTGCTGCTGGGACACGAGGAGTTGCCCGACGACACCCTCTTCGTGCCCATGCTGGACGCCCGACGTATGGAGGTGTATGCCGCCATCTATGACAGGGCACTGCACGAGGTGCGGGGCACCGAGGCCGACATCGTGGACGGCACCACCTACGAGCCCTGGCTGCACGAGCACACGTTGTGCTTCTTCGGTAACGGGGCAGCGAAGTGCCAGAAGGTGGTGAACAATCCCCATGCCATCTTCGTGCCCGACATAGAGCCCCTAGCACGCCACATGATGCCGCTAGCCGAACGGACCCTGCGCGAGGGCAGAATACAAGATGTGGCCTACTTCGAGCCCTTCTACCTGAAAGAGTTCGTGGCCACCAAACCCCGGAATCTCTTGCAATCATAACATCAAAACAGAATACCTACAGAAATCATGACATACAATACCACACGTGACACCCTTATCCTGCCAGAGTACGGCAGGTACATCCAAGATATGGTGCAACTCTGCATCGGGCTGGAAGACCGTAGCGAACGGCAACGCTGTGCCGAGACCATCGTCAAGCTGATGGCCTCGATGAACCCCGAGGTACGCAAGCAGCCCGATTACCAGCAGCGGCTATGGGACCAGCTGGCCATCATGTCGGACTACAAGCTGGACATCGACTACCCCGTTGAGGTGGTGACCAAGGAGCAGCTGCACACCAAGCCCTACCCCATGGCCTACGGCGGACACAGCATACGCTACCGCCACTACGGTCACCTCACCGAGCAGTTCATTCGCAGGATGCGGGAACTGCCCGAGGGCGAGGAACGCGAGGAACTGACGGGACAGCTGGCCAACTTCATGAAGCGCAGCCTGTTCTACTGGAACCCCGACGCCATGAACGAGCGTAAGGTGGATGCCGACATCTACAACTACACCGAGGGCGAGATACAACTGTCCGAGCATTTCCGCTTTGCCCCCATCACGGGCGGCACCAACAGCGAGAGTCTAGGCTCGATGAAAAAGAAAAAGAAGAAATGAGTTCGTTCAGCATTGAAGGCGGCCACCGTCTCAGCGGCGAGATCATGCCGCAAGGGGCCAAGAACGAGGCACTGCAGGTGCTGTGCGCCACGCTGTTGACCGACGAAGAGGTCACGATAGGCAACCTGCCCGACATCGCCGACGTGAACAACCAGATACGGCTGCTGCGCGACATCGGCGTGGAGGTGACGCGGCTGGGCAAGGGCGAGTACCGCTTCTGCGCCCGCCGTCTGGACCTCGACTTCCTGAGTACCGACGAGTACCTCTCGTCGAGTGCGCAGCTGCGTGGCAGCATCATGTTTGTGGGTCCCCTGCTGGCCCGCTACGGACGTGCCGTGGTGGCCAAGCCGGGCGGCGACAAGATAGGACGCCGACGCATAGACACCCATTTCCAGGGCTTCGAGCAACTGGGTGCCACCTTCAGCTACGATGCCGAGCGCGGCGTCTTCGACATCACCACCCAGAGGCTGCGGGGTGCCTACATGTTGCTGGACGAAGCCTCGGTGACGGGCACAGCCAACATCATCATGGCTGCCGTCCTCGCCGAGGGCACGACGACCATCTACAACGCTGCCTGCGAGCCTTATATCCAGCAGCTCTGCCTCATGCTCAACCGCATGGGAGCACGCATCGGCGGCATCGCCAGCAACCGGCTCACCATAAAGGGCGTAGGGACGCTGCACGGCACCACACACCGCGTCCTACCCGACATGATCGAGGTGGGCTCGTTCATCGGCATGGCTGCCATGGTAGGCGATGGTCTGCGCATCAAGGATGTGAACTACGAACAGCTGGGCATCATCCCCCACTCGTTCCGCCGACTGGGCATACAGATAGAGCGCGAGGGAGACGACCTCATCATCCCGCGCCATGAACACTACAGGATAGAGTCGTTCATCGACGGCTCGTTCATGACCTTCAGCGACGCTCCCTGGCCGGGCCTGACGCCCGACCTGCTGAGTGTGCTGCTGGTGGTGAGTACGCAGGCCAAGGGGTCGGTGCTCATACACCAAAAGATGTTCGAGAGTCGCCTGTTCTTCGTGGACAAGCTCATCGACATGGGAGCCCAGATCATCCTCTGCGACCCGCACCGCGCCGTGGTGGTGGGTCACGACCACCAGATACAGCTCAGGGGTGGACGCATGACCTCACCCGACATCCGCGCAGGTATCGCCCTGCTCATCGCGGCGCTGAGTGCTGAGGGGACGAGCATCATCAGCAATATACAACAGATAGACCGCGGCTACGAGGACATAGAGGGCCGTTTCAATGCCCTCGGTGCCCACATCACACGCATCGATGATTAGAGAAGAAGACCTCTACCAGATAGGCGTCCTCACACGCACACACGGCACACGAGGGGAGGTGTCGATGACCTTCACCGACGATGTGTGGGACCGTGTGGATGCCGACTACGTGTTCCTGCAGGTGGATGGGCTGTTCGTGCCTTTCTTCCTGGAGGAGTGGCGTTTCCGCTCCGACAACGTGGCGCTGCTGAAGTTCGAGGACACCGACACACCCGAGGAGGCACAGATGCTGGTGGGCTGCACGGTGTGGTTCGAACGCGCCCTGACACCCGCCGAGGTGGACGACGAGGACCTGACGTGGCAGATGTTCACGGGCTTCGAGGTGGTGGACGAGGGGACGGGTCGGCACATCGGCAAGGTGGCACATGTGGAGGACAGCACGGCCAATGTCCTACTGGAGATAGAGACCCCCGAAGACGAACGCGTGCTGGTGCCTGCCTGCGAGGAGTTCGTGGTGGGTGCCGACCACCAGCGACGTGTGGTCTTCGCACATATCCCCGAGGAGTTACTGACACTGAACAGATAGCTATGAAACAAGATACGAAGAAGAAACAGATTGCCATCCTGGGCTCTACGGGCAGCATAGGCACGCAGGCGTTGCAGGTCATCGAGGCACATGCCGACCTCTTCGAGGCACGGGTGCTGACGGCCAACAACAGCGCGGAGCTGCTCATCGAGCAGGCGCGTAGGTTCGTGCCTGCCGCCGTGGTCATCGCCAACGAGGCACACTACGAAAGGGTCCGCGAGGCCCTGGACGACCTGCCCATACAGGTCTATACGGGAGCCGAGGCACTGTGTCAGGTGGTGCAGAGCGACGAGGTGGACATGGTGCTGACGGCCATGGTGGGCTTTGCAGGTCTGCCACCTACCATCAGTGCCATCCGAGCCGGCAAGGCCATCGCCCTGGCCAACAAGGAGACGATGGTGGTGGCGGGCGAACTCATCAACCGCCTGTGCCACGAACACCAAGTACCCATCCTGCCCGTAGATAGCGAACACAGCGCCATCTTCCAGAGCATCATGGGTGAGCAGGCCGAGATAGACAAGATCATCCTGACGGCCTCAGGAGGCCCGTTCCGCACCTTCACACGCGAGCAGCTAGCCACGGTGACGGCAGCCCAGGCCCTGAAGCATCCCAACTGGGACATGGGGGCCAAGATTACCATCGACAGTGCGAGCATGATGAACAAGGGGTTCGAGGTCATTGAGGCAAAGTGGCTCTTCGGCGTGGAGGCCAAGGACATACAGGTGGTGGTGCATCCGCAGAGCGTAGTACACAGTGCCGTGCAGTTTGCCGACGGAGCCGTGAAGGCACAGCTGGGTGTGCCCGACATGAGGGTGCCCATTCAGTTGGCGTTCTCGTTCCCCGACCGTCTGCAGAGCGATTTCGACCGCCTGGACTGGTACCACATGAAGGGCCTGACCTTCGAGGCACCCGACACAGAGCGCTTCCCCAACCTGGCACTAGCCTACGAGGCACTGGCACGGGGCGGCAACATGCCGTGCATCGTGAATGCGGCCAACGAGGTGGTGAACCGCGCATTCCTGGAGGGACGCTGCGGGTTCCTGCAGATGAGCGAGGTCATCGCTGCCACGATGGCCAAGGCCACCTTCGTGACCACACCCTCCTTCGAGGATTACCTCCGCACCGATGCCGAAGCCCGCACCCTGGCTGGCGAGATGCTTTAACGGTCAACAGTCAAGAGTCAACGGCTGGCGGCGCGGCGCGTTCGCTCGGCTCTGCCGCTTCTATGAGCGAAGCGAGTCTGAAGACCCCCTTAACCTTTTAAACCCTTAAACTCTTAAACTCTTAAACTTCTTAAACCTCCCATAATGAGCGCTTTTTGGATTAAATGTTTTCAACTGATTGCCTGCTTTGCCTTGCTGATTATCCTGCACGAGGGCGGGCACTTCTTCTTTGCCAAACTCTTCAAGACAAGAGTGAGCAAGTTCTATATGTTCTTCAATCCCCAGTTCGTACTGTTCCGCTGTAAGAAGGTGGACGGCAAGTGGCGTTTCCGTTTCCTGGCTCCTAATGTGCCCGAGGCCGTCGTGGTACAGACCGATGTCAACGGCGAGCCGCTGAAGGACGACAAAGGCAATGCCCTCCTGCGTAGCATGACCGATGAGGAGCGTGCCGCCCTGCCCGAGGGGGACTGGCGACGCGAGCCCGACAACACGGAGTACGGCCTGGGCTGGGTGCCCCTGGGTGGCTACTGTCAGATCGTAGGCATGATAGACGAGACACAGAACGCCAAGAACATGGCATCGGAGTCCAAGCCCTATGAGTTCCGCAGCAAGACGGTGTGGCAGCGCTTCCTCGTCATGGTGGGCGGCGTGTTGGTGAACTTCGTGCTGGCCCTGGGCATCTACGCCGCCATCCTCTATACATGGGGCCGCGATGTCATCCCCATGAAGAACATAGAGAAGGGCTTCAGCTACAACGCCATGGCCCAGGACCTGGGCTTTGAGGACGGCGACCTCCCCGTGAAGATTGATGGCGAGGTCATCGCCTTTTGGGACGTGAACGTGTATCGTTCCATCTCTACGGCCAAGTGTGTCACGGTGTTGCGCGACGGCAGAGAGGTGAACATCGACATGCCCGCAGGGGGTGTCAACCTGCTGGAGATGCTGGAACAGGAGCCCCGCTTCCTCTCGGCCAACGTACCTGCCGTGCTGGACAGCGTGATGGAACACACTCCTGCCTACGAAGCTGGGCTGCGCAAGGGCATGCGTCTCGTGGCCATCGATGGCGAGGAGGTGACGTGGTGGAGCGATTTCGACGACATCATGGGACGCCGCGCCGACATCCTGCTCAGCGACTGCAGCCACGAGGACAGTGTGCGTCTGCGCACCATCACCCTGGCCTACCGCACCACCGAGGAGGCCACCGACTCCCTCACAGCCCTTGTGGATACCGTCACCCTGACGCTTGGCGAGGACTACAGATTCGGCTTCGTAAAGAAGCACTATGCCACCTACTACGATGTCGAGCATCTGGACTACGGTCTGCTGGAGTCCATCCCCGCCGGCATCTCGTTCGGCTGGGAGACGATGAAGGACTATGTGAGCGACCTGCGTTACCTCTTCTCCAAGAAGGGAGCCCAGAGCGTGGGGAGTTTCGGCACGATAGGTAACCTGTTCCCCGCTACGTGGGACTGGCAGAGTTTCTGGAGCATCACGGCCTTCATCTCGCTCATCCTGGCCTTCATGAACATCATCCCCATACCCGGACTGGACGGCGGACACATCCTCTTCCTGCTGGTGGAGGCCGTCACGCGCCGTCAGCCGTCGGAGCGCTTCATGGAGATTGCACAGTACGCAGGCATGATCCTGCTGTTGGGCCTGATGTGTCTGGCCTTGTTTAATGACTTCGTAAAATTCGTACTATAATGATTCGTACTATAATGAAGAAAATTCTTTTTTCGGCTGCCGCAATCGTCGTGGCCATGATGGTCTCGTGCGGCGAGCGTGTGGACAAGGAGGCGGCAGCACAGCAGATGCTGAACGAGGCACGCCAACTCATGGTGCAGTGCAACTACAGCGCTGCACGCGACAGTGTCTATGCGCTGCGCAACAATTATCCACAGGCCATAGAGACACGCAAGGCCGCCATCCTCACACTGGACAGCATAGAGCTGCTGGAGGCCCGCGACACGTTTGCCGTCTATGACGAGCGTCTCGCAGCAGCCCGCGAAGCCCACGAGCTGGAGGTGCAGGTGTGCAACGGCAAGATCAATCAGGAATACTACGACCAGCAGCGCGCCATCTTCTACATGGAGCAGGCGCTGGACTCTGTGTCGGCCAAGATGACGTTCTTCGAGAAGAAGTTGGAGATTGACCGCAACAAGTTGACCGAGAACGAATAGACCCGCATCATGCGTCATCCGAACCAACAAGAACTGGCAGCACTCCTCTCGGCTCCCATCTTCCACACCATAGGCGAGGTGGCCGACGAGCAGGGCATGGAGTGCTATGTCGTGGGAGGCTATGTGCGTGACCTCTTCCTGGAACGTCCGTCGCAAGACATCGACGTGGTGGTGGTAGGCAGCGGCATAGAGATGGCCACCGCCTTGGGACGTCGTCTGGGACGCGGGGCACACGTGAGCGTGTTCCGCAACTTCGGGACAGCCCAGGTGAAGTACCGCGGTCAGGAGATAGAATTCGTGGGGGCCCGCAAGGAGAGCTACCACCGCGAGTCGCGCAAGCCCATCGTGGAGGACGGCACGCTGGAGGACGACCAGAACCGACGCGATTTCACCATCAATGCCATGGCGGTGTGTCTGAACAAGGCCCGCTTTGGCGAACTGGTGGACCCCTTCGGCGGCGTCTGGGACCTAGAAGACCGCATCATCGCTACACCTCTGGACCCCGACATCACCTTCTCGGACGACCCGCTGCGCATGATGCGCTGCGTGAGGTTTGCCACACAGTTGGGCTTCACCATCGAGGACGAGACACTGGAGGCACTGAGTCGGAACAAGGAGCGCATACGCATCATCTCGGGCGAGCGCATCATCGACGAATTGCAGAAGATCATGGCCTCGCCGGTGCCCTCGCTGGGCTTTGAGCTGCTGTTCCAGACGGGATTGCTGGAGATTATCTTCCCAGAGTTGTGCGCTTTGCAGGGTATCGAGCAGGTTGCAGGACGTGGACACAAGGACAATTTCTGGCACACCATGGAGGTGCTGAACAACATAGCCCGCGCCACCAGCGAGGGAAAACGAACCACCGAGAGCAACATCGACGCCATCTGGCTGCGCTGGGCTGCCCTGCTGCACGATATCGGGAAACCCCGCAGCAAGCGTTTCGATGCCAAGACGGGGTGGACGTTCCACAACCACGACTTTACGGGACAGAAGATGATAGCACCCATCTTCCGACGCCTGAAACTGCCGCTCGACGAACGTCTTCACTACGTGGAGAAACTGGTAGGTCTGCACATGCGCCCCATCGTGATTGCCGACGAGGAGGTGACGGACAGCGCGGTAAGGAGACTGCTCTTCGAGGCAGGCGAGGACATCGACGACCTGATGCTGCTGTGCGAGGCCGACATCACGAGTCGCAACAGGGAACGCAAGCAGCGGTTCCTGGACAACTTCAAACTGGTGCGGCAGAAACTCGTGGACCTGGAGGAACGCGACCGCATACGCTGCTTCCAGCCCCCCGTGAGCGGCGAGGAGATCATGGAGATCTTCGGCCTGCCGCCCTGCAGGGAGGTGGGGACACTGAAGACAGCCATCAAGGATGCCATCCTGGACGGTGTGGTACGCAACGAGCACGATGAGGCCCTGGCCTTCGTGATGAAGAAAGCCGAGGATATGGGACTGACGGCAAGGTAACGACTATAGGTGTGTTCTATACATTCCACGTTGAAGAAACAATACACTGGTAATGAAAGATATTAAACTTTTCAGCTTTTTCGGTTTTCTTTCGGCATCTTGCTCATTTTCAAGCAGTCATGTAGCCCACCACACTCCCTTATTCAAAAGCGCAATCTGCTCGAAATAAATCCCGAAACCGCTAGAAAGTAATTTATAGAACCCACCTATATAGCACCAACAACCATGACACACGTAGCGAGACATATCCTGAAAGGCCTGATGTGGGTGGTACTCCTCCCCATCTGTCTGGTCGTGCTCGCCATGGTGCTGGTCTATCTGCCTCCCATACAAGACTTCGCTGTGAGGAAAACCGAGACGGCACTCTCGGAGGCTACGGGATGGCGCATCAGCATAGACCGTGTGCGGCTGACACCGTGGCTGGACGTGGATGTGCGCGATGTGCTGGCCCTGGACGAGACCGAAGACACCCTGCTGCGTGCCGACCATCTGGTGCTGGACCTGAGCCTCTGCCATGTGCGGAACGGGCAGGTGGAGGTCGAGGAACTCTCGCTGCGCGGCGCCCAGGTGAACACCAAGGACATCATCGAGGCCGCGACCATCAAGGGCAGACTGCGTGAGTTGGTGGTGGGCCACACACCCATCACGGCCGACTTGGACAGCCCTCTACGTCTGGGCGGCGTACTGGACAACATCTGTCTGGACGGAGCCGACCTGGACATCACCCTACACGACACACCTCCCACACCTGAGGATAGCACGGCAGCGGACCTGGCCCTGCAGCTGGACATACGCGAGGCACACATCACCGACACACACCTACGCCTGGCCCTGTCTGGCGACAGCATGGTGGTGAGAGCCGACATAGCAGGGCTCTCGGCAAAGGACGGTGTCGTGGACCTGCAACACGCCATCTACGGAGCCAATGTGGAGGTCAAGGACACACACCTCGACCTCTTCCTCTGGCCCGACAGCATACACCTGCCCCTCATAGAGCGTCTCACAGCCAGCATACGCATGGACTCCACGGTGCTGCGTGCCAAAGATATGGTGATGCAATGGCCGGGGTCTATGCTCAAGGCCGATGCCGTATATGGCGACAGCCTGACAGCACATCTGGAGACGACGCTGAGCAAGACAGACCTCTTCGAGGCTGCCCACACATGGATGCCTGAGGGACTGGAACAGCACTACCCCGACGTCCCTCTCGCGGTGGGCGTGACTGTCTCGGGAGCCCTGGACGACCTGCACCTGGAGCGTCTGGACGCTACCCTACCCGGTTCACTGGCCCTGGAGGTACAGGGCTCGCTCCTCCATCTCACCGACACGGCACAAACGATGACAGGCGATGTAGCCTTCAACGTACACACCAAGGACCTGAACTGGCTGCGCAGATGGCTGGGCTTGGAGGGAATACGTCTGCCCGAGATGGCACTGGATGGAGAGGCCCTGCTGGGCGAGGACCAAGCCAAGGTGCGGTGCAACCTGCACGAGGACAGCGGACTCGTCACGCTGAATGCCAACCTCTCGCCCTCCCCTCTCGATGCGTCCTTCGATGTGTCCAAGAACCTGAACTACACCGCACATATGCGCGCGCAACACGTGAACATCGACCATTTCCTGCCAGAAGACTCGCTGGGACTCGTCACCCTCGAGGCTACGGCACAGGGACACGGAGCCAAGGTGGAGGCCGAGGTGGAGCTGGACAACGCCCTAGCGACACTGGATGCCAAACTGAAGGGCGACCTGAACAAAAAGAACCAAGTGCGTATGACCCTGGATGTACAGCATGCCGACCTGCACGGCCTGGGAGTAGTTGAAGACACACTAACTGCAGCGCTCTGCATGGATGCCGACGTGGACATGAACGACGGACTGACGCTGACGAGTAGGCTGAACGGCATCAGTCTGCAGACGAACGACACCATCCTGCAAGTGGCCAACATACACCTCGACACCAGACTCGGCACAGACACCACCATCGTGAGCATGACGGGCGGAGATCTGCTGCTCAACATCTACGGCAAGGGGGGCTACGAGGACATCCTCAAACAGGTGGATGCCTTCACCTCCGCTCTGCAGCAGCAGATAGACCAGCGCCGCATAGACCAGGACGAGCTGAAAGCCCTGCTGCCCGACGTGAGGCTGACCCTGAATGCCGCAGAGGACAACCCCGTGCATGACTACCTGAAGTGGCAAGGCATGGACTTTGAGCAGATACGCCTAGGTCTGCACCTTGACCCCATACAAGGCATCAACGGAGGGGGACATATCCATCGTGCCAACACGGGAAGCATGCTGATTGACACGCTCATGACGCACATCTACATGGACTCGGTAGGCGTGAAGATGGATGCCCGCATATGCAACAACAAACGCAATCCGCAGTTCACCTTCGACTCACGTCTCAACGCCTACCTGCTGCCTACGGGGGCAGGGATGGGTGTGCAGTATTACGACTCGAAGGGCAAGAAGGGCATCGACCTGGGTGCCGTGCTGGATGTCGTGGACGAGGGCTACCGCGTTCATCTGGACCCTCTCAACCCCATCCTGGCCTACCGCACCTTCCACCTCAACGAGGATAACTACATCATGCTGGGACAGGGCGAGCGCCTCTCGGTCAATCTGGACATGCTGGCCGACGACGGTACGGGACTGAAGGTGTACTCGACCCCCAACGAGGATGCGCTGCAAGATATCTCCGTGGCCTTCAACCACTTCAACCTGGGCGAACTGACCAATGTGCTGCCCTACCTACCCCGCATCACGGGACTGCTGAACGGCGATGCCCACCTCATACAGACCTCCGAGCACATGAGCGTCGCTGCCGAGCTCAACGTCAACGAGATGACCCTGGAAGGTTCGCCGCTGGGACAGATAGGTCTGCAAGCCGTGTATCTGCCCAACAACGACGGCAGCCATTACGTGGATGGCAGTCTGCTCCAGACAGGCATCCCCGTAGCCACCTTCGCGGGATCGTACATCCCCACCGAGGAGGAGGGTCTGCTGGACATCGAGGCCGCCCTGGAACGTTTCCCGCTCTCTATGGCCAACGGCTTCCTGTCCGAGGGTATGGCCCGTTTGGAAGGCTATCTGCTGGGAGATATCAGCGTGACAGGAAGCACGGAAAAACCACAGGTGAACGGTGCCCTGATGGGGAGCGAGATGAGACTGATGTCGGACATGTACAGTCTTAACCTGCGTCTGGCCGACGACACCATCACCATACGCGACAACGACCTACAGCTGAACCGTCTGGAGGTCTATTCCACCTCCGAGACGCCCCTCATCATCGACGGTTCGGTCAACTTTGCCGACCTGGGCAACATACGCCTCAACACCACCATCAAGGCCGACAACTACGAACTCATGAATGCCAAGAAGACACAGGCCGCCGTGGCCTACGGCAAGATTTTCGTGGACATCAATGCAGCACTGAGGGGCACGCTGGACGAATTGGCCCTGATGGGACGCCTCAAGATACGGGGCAACTCGGACTTCACCTACGTCCTCAAGGACTCGCCCCTCACCGTGGAGGACGAGCTGGCCGACCTGGTGACCTTCGTAGACTTCGAGGAAGAGGAAGAAGGAAGTTCAAGAGTTGAAGAGTTGAAGAGTTCAACGGGCGGGCTGCGCATACATATGGATGTGGGCATCGACAACACCACACAGATACACTGTCTGCTGAGCGACGACGGCAACAGCTACGTGAACTTGGAGGGCGGAGGCGACCTCACCCTCACCTCCTCGCCTGGCGAGGACATGCAGCTGCGCGGACGCTACACCATCAACAGCGGCACACTCAAATACACGATGATGATCATCCCGCTCAAATCGTTCAGCATCAAGAGCGGCAGCTATGTGGATTTCCGCGGCCCCATTCTGAATCCCAGTCTAGACCTGAGTGCCACCGACCGAGTGCGTAGCACCATCACGCAGGAGAATGCCTCACGGAGCGTGAACTTCGACGTGGGTCTCGCCATCACGGGAACCCTCAACGACATGAATCTGGACTTCACCATACAGGCTCCCGAGGATGCCAACATCGCGGCCGAACTGGCATCGATGTCCGCCGAACAGCGCAGCAAGGCCGCCGTGACGATGCTGGCCACAGGTATGTACCTCTCCGAGACGGGCACGACAAGCAGCGGTACATCGGCGCTCAACGCCTTCCTGCAGAGCCAGATCAGCAACCTCACCAACAAGGCCATCAAGGGTGTGGATCTCACCCTGGGCGTGGATGTGGGCGAGGGGGCTACGGGCGGCATCACCACCGACTACAGCTACCGCTTTGCCAAGCGCTTCTGGGGCAACCGCATCAGCGTCGTCATAGGCGGCTCGGTGAGCACGGGCAATACGGCCTCGGACTACAATGTGGGACAGTCCCTCATCGACAACATCTCCATAGAATACCGTCTGGACAAGAGTGCGACGCGCTACGTCAACCTCTTCTACAACAAGGATTTCCAGTCGGTGCTGGATGGCGAAGTGATTGAGATGGGTGCCGGTCTGGTGCTCCGCAAGAAGAGCAAACGCCTCGGCGAGTTATTCATCTTCAAAAAGCAAGAGAGATGAAGGAACTACGATCAACGGTCAACGGCCTACGGCTGGGCTGCGCGGTGATGGCAGGCATTCTCTGCATCGGTTGCTCCACGACCAGCAATTTGCCTGAAGGCGAGGTACTCTATACCGGTATCTCTGAGATAGCCTACGACCACGAAGCTGTGGGCATCTACAAGAAACAACGCAAGGCCCAGGCAGAGGACAGCACAGGGGTCATCACCTCGGTGATGCATGCCTACCAGGCTGTGGATGCTGCCCTCACTGGGGCAAGCCTGGCCGAATTGCTATCGAAGACAAAAGACACCGACGGCAAGGAACTCACCAACGAGGAGAAAGACTCGCTGGAGCAGGCCCGTCTGGTGCTGGAAGAGACGACGGCCACAGTGAAGGCCGAGGTGGAGGCCACGTTGGCCTATGCCCCCAACAACGGTCTGCTGGGGAGTTCCTACGTACGGTTCCCCCTGCAGTTCGGTCTGTGGACCTACAACGCCTATGCAGGCGATACGACCAAGTTTGGCAAGTGGATGTTCAACACCTTTGCCGCCACGCCCCGCTATGTCAGCACGTGCAATCCCCAGCTGCGCACCCAGATAGCCCGCAACACGCTACGCAACTTCGGTTTCTTCCGCGGACAGGTCAAGTACGAGGTACAGCCCAACCCCAAGGACAGCCGACAAGCCAAGGTGGCCTATTCGGTCTATCCCGGTCCGCTGTGGCGACTAGGGAGCATAGAGTACCAGCACTTCGCTGGGATGGCCGACAGCATCGTGCGCCGCTCCATGCCCGACAGCTACCTCCACAGCGGTGACCCCTTCAGCGCCACCCAGTTGGATGCCGAACGCAGCCGTCTGAGCGAGGCGTTCCAGAACAGAGGTTACTACTTCGTACGGCCCGAGCACATCACCTTCAGGGCCGACACCGTCAACAACCCCTTCATCGCCAACCTGCAGGTGAGACCTGCCAGCGACGTGGCGCCACAGGTGCTGAACCGTTTCTATCTGGGCCGTACCCGCATCACCGTGATGCCCTACGAGGACTACCTCATCACCGACAGTCTGGAACGCGGCGACTACAGGATGCGCTGGAGTGGCGGCACGCAGAAGCCCCCCGTGCGTCTGAGCACGATGCGCGGGTACCTGTTCTACCAACGCGGACGCTCCTACAACAAGAAAATCTCGGAACTCACTGCCGACAAGCTGACGGGGATGGGTATCTTCTCGAACGTGCAAATCACCTACTCGCCACGCGATACCACAGCCTCCTGCGACAGCCTGGACATCGACATCTTCGCCATCCTGGACAAGCCCTGGGACAGCGAGTTCGAGGCCAAGGTGACCAACAAGAGCAACAACCTGCTGGGACCGGGCCTCTCGTATGGTCTCACCAAGCGCAACGCCTTCAGGGGTGCCGAGACGGTGAAGTTCAAGATCTTCGGCAGCTACGAGTGGCAGCTTGGGGCGGCCAATGCAGAGACAGAGGACTCTCACCTCATCAATGCCTTCGAGTTGGGTACGAGCCTCACCCTATCGTACCCCCGCATCAAGTTCTTCGGTCTGGCCCGACGCATGAACCAACGCGCCGAGGGAAGCACCAACTTCAGCCTCAGCGCCGACTGGCTCAACCGCTCCAGCTATTTCCAGATGCTCACCATCAACGGCGGCATCACCTACACCTACCAACCACGACGCAGCATCAAGCACGAGTTCACACCATTCAGGTTGGACTATAGCAACCTGCTGCGACAGAGCGCCAAGTTCGATGCTCTGATGCTCGACAACCCCGTCCTGGCCATCAGTATGCGCGAGCAGCTGGTGCCCGCCATGTCCTACACCCTCACGCTCACACAGCGCAAGGGGCCACGGTTGCCCGGCTTCGTCAACACCAATGCCGACGCGCACGGCGCGCGTACCTTTATTATAAACGTGAAGGAAGCGGGCAACATCACCGACGCCATCTATGCTGCGGCAGGTCGCAGCTGGGGCGAGCGAGACAAGCGGCTGCTGGGTCTCCCCTTTGCGCAGTATGTGAAGGCAACGGCAGAGTGGCGCGAGAGTTTCCCCCTCACACCACGTTCCTCCATCGTGGCCCGCGCCTTCGCTGGGGTGCTGTGGAGCATAGGCAACAGCACGACAGGACCCTACAGCGACCTCTTCAGCATAGGCGGAGCCAACAGTCTGCGTGCCTTCACCATACGCTCGATAGGTCCTGGAGGCTACCACCCTGCCGAGTCGGGATGGAGCTACATCAATCAAGTGGGCGACCTCAAGCTGGAGGCCAACGTGGAGTACCGTTTCCCCATCGTGGCCAGTCTGTACGGAGCCCTCTTCGTCGATGCAGGCAACGTGTGGCTGCTGAAGGAGGACGAGGCCCGTCCCGGAGCCACTCTGGGCAAGGACTTCGCCAAGCAGATAGCCTTGGGCACAGGCTTGGGGCTGCGCTATGACCTCGATTTCCTGGTGCTGCGTCTCGACGTGGGTGTAGGCATCCATGCCCCCTACGACACGGGCAAGACATCATACTACAACATGACCAACTTCTGGCGCTCCCTGGGTTGGCACATCGCCGTAGGATATCCGTTCTAATCAACATATTATTAACCCCCAAAAAACAAACACACATGAAACCAACACTTTTCCTGCTTGCTGCCGGCATGGGCAGCCGCTACGGTGGTCTGAAACAACTCGATGAACTGGGTCCCAACGGTGAGACCATCATGGACTACAGCATCTACGATGCCATCCAGGCCGGATTCGGCAAGATCGTATGGGTCATCCGTCGCGACTTCGAGGAGCAGTTCCGCACCCAGATCCTGAGCAAATACCAGGGCCATGTACCCTGCGAGCTGTGTTTCCAGGCCCTGGACGACCTCCCCGAAGGATTCACGGTACCCGAAGGTCGTGTAAAGCCCTGGGGCACCAACCACGCCGTGCTCATGGGCAAGGACATCATCAAGGAGCCCTTCTGCGTCATCAACTGCGACGACTTCTACAACCGCGATGCCTTCATGACCGTGGGTAAGTTCCTCGCCGAGCTCCCCGAGGGCAGCAAGGGTCGCTACGCCATGGTGGGCTTCCGCTGCGGCAATACCCTGTCGGACAACGGCAGCGTGGCTCGTGGCGTATGCAGTCAGGACGAGCAGGGCAACCTCACCACCATCGTGGAGCGCACCGAGGTAGCCCGCCAGAACGGTGAGATATGCTACAAGGATGCCGAGGGTAACTGGCAGCCCGTAGGTGGCGACAACGTGCCCGTGAGCATGAACATGTGGGGCTTCACACCCGACTACTTCCAGTACAGCGAGGACTTCTTCGTCCGCTTCCTCTCCGACCCCAAGAACCAGACCAATCTCAAGGCCGAGTTCTTCATCCCCCTCATGGTGGACGAACTCATTCGCAAGGGCGAGGCTACGGTGAAGGTCCTGGACACCACCTCCAAGTGGTTCGGCGTGACCTACGCTGCCGACCGTCCCGGTACCGTGGAGCGCATCAAGCAGCTCGTGGATGACGGCACCTACCCCAGTCCCCTGTTCTAAATCCCCCTGCATCACCCCCCAAAAAAACTCCCCGGCACCGCGAGGTGTCCATAAACACGAAAAAATCTCCCCGGCACCGCGAGGTGTCGGGGAGAATTCGTATGTTGCAGGTAGTATCGTTTACCAAGCGGGAGTAGCGTCCCAGATGTCGGCTGCGTCGTCGCCTACAAGCTGTTCCTTGTCGGTCTCCTTATCGAAGATGGCAGGGCTGCCAGCAATGATGTTCTCCACGTAGAGGTCCTCCACGATGAGAGAAGGTGTTGCATATATTTTTTTCATACAAGAAAAATTTAATAGTTAAAGGATATTGACCCTAGAGGACGCATAACTTACTTCAGCACCTTCACACCGTTCTCGATGACAACACCGCGGTAGCTGGCGTTGACGCGCTGACCGGCGAGGTTGTAGCGGATGGCATTGGTGTTGGCATTGGCATTGACGTTCTCGATGGCGGTGGCGTCGTCGAGGCCGATGAACTTCACTTCACTGGTTCCGGGTACAACGAGGACAGCCTTGTAGGCTGCGCAGTTGGCGTTGGCACCTGCGGTACCAGTCTGCCAGTAGAAGCCCAGGCCGTCCTCATCGTCGGCGAGGATGTAGTGATTGCTGGCGGCAACTTCGATGGTCTTTCCGCTGGGAGAAGTGGTACCTACGAGCCAGTTGTCCTCGACTACGTCGGCAGCGTCGGCGGTAGCCTCAACCTGGAAGGTCTCGCCAGCACCCTTCACCAGAACGGCAGTGAAAGCGGGAACAACGGTGAGGGCCTCGGGAGCTACCTCGGTAGTATCTTCCTTCAGACTCTTGACGATGCAAGCGGTAGCACCCGTAACCTTAGCATTGAAGGGCAGGCAAAGGGTGGCGTAACCCTTGGTGGCGGGCAGCGTCTGGTTCTCGAAGGCGTTGATGACGTCGAGGACCTCGGTGAAGTCCTTCTCGCTGATGCTGGCGCAACGTACGCTGTAGCTGTTGCCGGCATCGGCAGTGCTCCAGGTATTGATGACGAGGTCACCGGGGTTGCCGTTGATGTTGAAGTACTTGGTGTCACCGTTCTCCTGGTAGAAGAAGCGGACGGGCATCTCGGCGTTCTGACCGTCGGTCTTCACGTTGAGGACATTGACGGGAGCATCGAAGAGCATACCCTGCTGGCCGTTGTCGATGCCTACGAACTTACCGGCACCTACGCTGTAGAGATAGAGGTTGCCAGCGTCTGACGTGAGGACTGCGAACTGTTTGTCGGCTGCAGTGCCGGCAAAGTTGTTGTAGTTGGCCTCCACCTTCTCAGTTCCTGCATAGAGGAAACCACGCTCGGCAACGATGTTATAGACCATGTTATTGGCGAAACCGTCCACTGTGGTGACGGGGTTGCCCATGTAGTAAACCTCGATGGCGGCACCGTTCACCTCCACGACGTAGCAGTAGTTGGGAATCTCTGTAGCCGTCACGTCGGCAGCATCCACGGGAGTGATCTTGCCAGTGGTATCACCGTTGACATATTCCACGCCACCGATGGTCACCTTCACCTCGCCGGTGAACTCTTCGGGAACACCTTCCACGCTGACGGTGTACTGCAGTTTGGCAGCGGCCTTCACAGCAGCAGCAGCATCCTGAACAGCCTTGATGAGGTCATTGAGGGCCTCGGCGGTGATGTCGGTGTTGGTCTGAGCAGTAGCCAGAGCGGAGATGGCATCCTGCAGAGCATCCACGAGGGCCAGGTCGTCCACGTCATAGTACTTCTCGGTAACAGCCTTGAAGAGCTGGAGCTCGGCCCAATGGAAATAAGTACGGTAGGAAGGCCAGCAGTTGGTCACCTCGAACTTGTAATACTCGTAGGGGGTGTCGCCGGTGCTGATGGCAGCAGTGCCAGACGCAGCTTTACCGATGTCGGGCAGATTGATGGTCGTGAGGATGTCGGAATAGTTCTCGCCATCGTTGCTGCCATAAACGTTGAAGGTCCTCACACGGTCATTGTCGACGTTACGGTTGGTGTATTCCATCCAGAATTGGGTCTCGGTATTGCCTTCGAGGTGGAAACGGAGGTAGTGCTTGTCCGTTACGGCGGCAGACCACTGAGAATGGAAGAAGGTGCTGGCATTACCGTCGATGAGGCCTGCATAGGATCCTTCGTTGGGCTCGGGATGATTGCAATAGAGTTGGTCAACACTGGTGAGGAGGCCATCGCCTTCACCAGCAACGACCTGGGGCTGCGTGTTGTTGTAGGTTTCCATCGCTGCACTGAGGACCTCGGTGGCATCGGAGTGCATCCAAACGAGGTTGGCTACCTCCACGGTGATGACACTACCGGCATCGCCATAACCATATCCGCTGTCCCAGGTAGAGAAACCGTTGTTGCGCTTGTTGACCCACATATTGGAGGAGGTGGAGCTGGTCATGCGGAAGAAAATGCTGGAATTCTTCTCCATGGCAACGAAGGTGGAACCCTCGGCACCCATGGTGCCAGCATTACCGTTGTTATTGTCCTCGAGCACAACAAAGTTGCCTTCGCCTGCCTCGTAGTTCACAATCTGGAAATTGAAGGGATTGCCCACGAAGCCCCAAACGGCATTGTCGGCCTCGATCTTTGCATCGGAAACAGGGATAGTGGAACCATTATAGTAAGCATACACCCCGCGCACGGTCATGTAGTGCCATTTGGCCGAAGCATAGTCGGCAGCAAACTGAATCTCGCCGTTGTAGGTGAGGGTGATGATCTTCTCGCTTGCACCGCCAGGGACGGCACCTTCGGGCACCTCGCCGGTGACGCCATAGGGGAGGGTCATGAG
>R18__coassemble_1177_pt1 | contig 93856 bp, 85 predicted proteins | sample R18__metabat2_high_PE_031 | metagenome-assembled genome bin R18 | reverse complement strand
CCTCTGGTTACACCCAGAAAGGCTATACCATCGATTTCCCTATGGAGATACAGGGTAATAACCCCGGTCGCAACGCTGCTGCCGACGAACACGACCAGGGTGTGGCCGACGAACCCGAAGGACTCGCTGCAGCCATCGAGTACATCCAGCGTGAGGGTGATACCGCCACCATCAGCGTCCGCAATGGCAACATCAGCGTGGGTGGTGCCGACGAGGTGTGGATCTACGACCTCTCTGGACGCTGCATCTCCCACAATGCCAATACCAACGCCTCTGTCAGCCCACTGCCCGGCACTCATGCCACCTATATCGTACGCACCCGCTGCGGTAACATCCTTCGCTCCAAGACCATCAACATCCGTTGAGCGCAAACCACTGCGCAGACGTTGAAGCCGTTGACGCTTCGGCGTTGCGCACCAACTAGGTTGGGAACTCCCCTTTTCCGACTTCCCTCTTTCCCGATTGCCCGCCTCACTGGCGGGCAATCTTTTTGCCACCCCGTCCCGCCTCGCGCGCGTGTGCGTATATATAATAATAAGGTGTCCTTCATTTCCGAAGAGCTTATAGCTTTCATCCCAAATATCAACAAGAATCGGCGAACCCAAATATCAACAAGGACTAGCGAACGAAGTGAGCGACACCCTGGGCTAATAGGCCGTAATAAACAATGGCGCCCTGCAGGGGCAGCATCTCTAGAAACCCCTATCTTTGTCACATCACGATAATGACACAACAAAAACTCCACTCTTTCCTGATTTTCGGGCATTTTTCGGACTTTTCGACCTAAAAATGCCAAAAAGCGCACCTTTTTCGCATTTTTTGGAAAAAAGTTCTGAAAAAATTTGGAGGAACCAGAAAAAAGTCCGTACCTTTGCACTGTCAAAAGAAAAAAAACAACCCTTTTAACCAGCTCGCCGAGCACCTTTTAATATGAAAAAGCAGCTTGTTTCCCTCCTCTCCCTCGCAGTAGTTCTTCTGGCTCTTGCCAGCTGTTCCGCAGAGACTGCCTTCGACGCTGTCGAAGTTATTGAGACCGCCGAGACCCAGGCCGTTGCCTCCATGCATGCCAACATGGGCGCTACTCGTCAGGCCGAGGGTGCTGCCAATATGTACAAGCAGAGCTGGGCAGACGGTGAGGGTATTGCCGTTTACAACGGTGGCAGCAAGTACCTCTACTTCGCCGACAACCAGAACGAGACCACCACTTTCACCTCTCTCGGAGGCGAAAAGGTGAGCGTAGAGGGTCAGACCGTGGCCATCTACCCCGCCAATACCACCTTCAACGGCCAGACTGGTACTTTCTCCTTCGAGAACCAGAAGGGTCGCGAGGCTGAGCTCAGCCGCTTCTTCCTGATGACCGCCACCGCCAACGTGCAGGGTGCCGAGATGAGCCTCGACTTCACCGAGCACGCTTCAGTCCTCGTCATCAACATCGCCGAGTCTATGGCCGAGGGTGCTCGCATCAGTGACATCACCGTCAGCGGCGAAGGTATCAGCTCCAAGGTTCAGCTGCTGGCCCAGAACGGTATGATCAGCCTCCAGGGCAACGAGAACCACGATCTCGTTCTCACCAATCCCAGCATGGACGCTGATGGCAACGTTTACGTGGCTCTGTACAACGCTGCAAATGCCGATTTCGACGTCGTTGTCAACGACAGCATGGGTGGACACTTTTTTGTGACTGTTGACGGCGCCAGCGTATCCAACGGTACCATCAACGCTCTCGAGGCTGCTGATTTCGACGGTGGCTATGCTATCGATTTTTCGGCCTCTACCGCCGGTTGGGGCTGCTAATCCAGAAAACGCCAAAAATCGCGAAAAATACTTCAGAAAATCGTCTTTTCGAGTCAGAAAATCGTCAGAAAAGTCAAAAATAAGAAATCACTTCCGAGAAATGACAAAATACTGCAGAAAATGACAGAAAACGAACACGGATACAAAAACCGGAAATTTTCATTCGACCCTTTTTCATTTTAAACAATAATAGCTTTTTTCACATGGGAGCCCGCTGTGACAGCGGGCACTCCTGTTTTATAGGGGTAGTGGCCTTACAGGATGTTTTCTATGGCCTTTTTTGCCATAGTCCTTATCTCTCGCTGCTGCAAATACATCTACCTCGAATGACTGAGAGTTCGCGGAAATCGCTCGAATTCTCCTTCTTCCAATCTCGTGGCGACCAGTCAGAAAAATGACTTCCTCCCTTCGTCCCTCTAATCTTGTCCATTTCTCATCACTCTCGACGGCTCGGTTTCTAACTCTTCCATCTCGCCGTCATCCGCACCCCGTTTTCCAAAAAACGATCGCAATCACAGAACAACACTCCACCATTCTCTCTCCATTCCTCCTACATTGGCATGTATTACTCCCATTCGAATGGGAGTAATATGGGATATGTATGGGAGATGTATGGTACATGTATGGGCGATGTATGGGATAATGAAGGATAATGCAAGGACAAATGGAGGAGATCGGTAACCCTTGAACCCTGGTATGATGACAAGCGGAAACACCCATGCCTTTAGGTATGGGACAATATAAACGCCATTGAACGTCCGATACCTAAAGGCATCGATTTGATGTAATGAACCATCCCATCCAGCCATATGAATGGCTGGCTACCATATCTCATCCCTACGGGATGATGAACCCAGGGTGCTCTGCCCTGGGCTAATAGATGTTGCCCTTTCAGGGCGTTGCCAATCCCTTGAACCCAGGGTGCCGCGTTCGCTCTGCCCTGGGCTAGTAGATGTTGCCCTTTCAGGGCGAACTCTTGAACTCTTGAACCATTTATCACCGATTTATGCTAGATTTATCATAGATTCAAGCACCGAAGGTGCGCCTCTCCTAAAATCCGTCTAATCCATTTACGATAGATTTAACACCGATTTATTGGTTGGATTTAAGATTTACGAGAGATGTTCGGGATGGATTTAAATCATGACCATAAATCAAGACGTAAATTTTAAATAGATGATATAAATCAATGATAAATCATGCATAAATGAGTCAGGACGAATTTTAGCAGAGGCGCTTCGCTTGAATCCGTGATAAATCTAGCATAAATCTATGATAAAACCCTTGAACCCTCGAATCTCGGTTCCGGATCCTGAGTTTATCGAAGGAGAGCGTTTCGAAGGATAACCCCCGTGAGAGTTTTGAGAGTTTTGAGAGTTTTGAGAATTTGTGGGTAAAAAACACCCCTTGAGGATATTGAGGATATTGAGGATTTGCGGGTAAATAACACCCCATGATGATTGTGAAGAAAGTGAAGATTTCTTGAAATTCTCAAAACTCTCACTACCCTTTTTTTCGTCAGATACCCACAATCTCGGCTCAATATCCTCAATATCCTCAGAATCCTCAAAATCCTCACGTGGGTTATTTTCCGTCGATATTGACCAGATTGTCTGATTTGTCAATATTGCCAACCCTCTTTTTAGGCCGAAATCTTCACTTTCTTCACAATCTTCACAATCTTCACCTACCTTTTTTCGGGTTATCCAAGTATCCTTCCTTCTTATATTTTTCCTCCTTTTACTCTCTATTCTCCCATTAGTGTTATGCCACAATGTGGTCTGGCATACCAAAATTGGGAGAATGGAGGGTGAATCGAAGACGAAAAGCAGACTTTCTGCCCAGTAAAATTCCGAAATTCCGAAATTCCGCCAAGGGTATTTGTTCCCGAATAGGGACTCACGCCCCAAACATGAGTGAGGCGGAATTTCGGAAATTCGGAAATTATGAACCTAACTATGACTTAACCTAACCGTAACCTAACCGTTAGGTAAGCGCAGCGGCCACAGCACATGTGTGTTGCGGCCGCTGTAGATAACCGGGAGTTGGCAATGTTACTTCACCATCACTTTCTTTCCGCCGATGATGTAAATGCCTTTCGTCGCGTTGGAAACCTTTACTTCCGAGAGGGTATAGATGGCTTCCTTCTTGGCCTGTTTGGCATTCGACCCTGTCGTGACAGACTCTATTGCAACCTCTTCATCTTCAACAATCGTACCAAAATCTTTCCATACATTCGCGTTCCTATATGCCTCTGCCGTACCTAGCGGAACATGAAGGATGCATCTATTTGTATCAACATCCCTAAATACGAAATGACCAGGCGATAAAGGAGTCTGCCAATGAACATATATATCTGTTAGACCTTCACAACCCCGGAATGCATAAGGCCCAATACTTGTCACTGAGTTTGGAATATTGATAGAGGTGAGACTAGAACAACCATAGAATGCCGACGCCCCAATACTTGTCACGGAGTTGCCCAGTGTTGCAGTGGTGAGACTGGAACAACCAGAGAATGCCCGCCCCCCAATACTTGTTACTGAGTTACCAAGTATTACAGAGGTGAGACTAGAACAACGATAGAAAGCCAAACTGTCAATACTTGTCACATCGCCATCAAACTTGATGACGCCCTTGCCATCGGAGTAAGTATTTGATACGATTGATGCGCCAAAATCAGATGATGAATAAGGTGTAACAACATTCCCATCACTTGACGTGTACCAAATCTCATCATTGGGACATTCTTCTTGTGCCCAGGAGGCAACACCTGTAATCCCGAACAGGCAGAGCAAAAACAAACGTTGAAGTTTTTTCATAACATTTCCTGCACACCCCGGCCCAAAGGTGCAAGTTGAAAGTTAGACTGCCAGGCATACAAAGAAAAAGTGGAGCCGAAATCCCTACATCCTCCTTGTAGGGTCTCGACTCCCTGATATATGGATGTAAGAACACACAAACTCCACTTGGGGGATATCGCATACGTATATGGATATACCTACCAAGGGAAGGTGCGATTCTCACTATTCCAATATATCTGTGTGAGTTGTCGAGATTCACAAGGATGGAATGAGTGAAATACACTTTCCTCAATATGTCGTTGTCTCGTGCCGAGGACTGCCATCGAAGGCAGTTTTCCGGCCTGAGACGCGGCAAAGGTACAAAAAAGGTTAGAGGTTAGGGGTTAGAGTTTTTTTGCCAGAAATGCCCGAAAAAGTGTGATTTTGTGGAGCTAATAACAGATTTGTAGCTTTTCGCGGCCAAAAGTCAGTCCGCGAAAAGCTACAACGAAAAGGATATTGCCCCAGCAGGGCGTGTGTCTCCTATAGTTTCATGGAAAGGAACTCTTCGACAGGGATGCCTCCATCGCCGACGATGAAGGCGCGCTCGGGCTGAAACAGGGCTCTGAATTTCTCCAGTCCTTTCGTGCTTTTGTCGGCATTGCTCTTCACTTCGATGGCTGTGATTTCCCCTTTCTTGCGTAGGATGAAGTCCACCTCGTCGCCCAGTTCACGCCAGTAGAAGACTTCAAACCTCTGTACGAAGGCTTGGCTGACAATGTGGGCGCCGATGCCGGACTCAAATATGTGGCCCCAAGCTTTTCTGTCGGCCAATGCCTGGCAGAATGTGAGTGGAGTATATGCCATTTTCAGGGCGTTGTTGAACACCTGCAGTTTGGGAATGCTTGACTTGGTCCGTGCTCGGTCTATGCTGTACTTGTGAAGGGCTTTTATCAGTCCGCTTTCTTCCAGCAGATTCAGATACCCTGCCAAGGTAGAGGTGTTGCCGGCATCCTGCAGTTGGCCAACCATCTTGTTGAGTGACAGAAGTTGCCCCGAGTAGGCTGCTCCGAGTTCGAATGTCTGTCTGAGCAGTGCGGGCTTTGAGAGCGGTGTGTTCATCAGGATGTCCTTGTTGATGGTTGCATTGATGATGGACGACTCGATGTAGTCGAAATATCTTTCTTCGTCGTTGATCCACGGTGCAGCTCCAGGATATCCTCCGTAGAATAGATATTGGTCGAGCGACATGCCAAAACATTCGTGCATCTCGTCATACGACCAGTGCGACATGCGAATTTCTTCAAATCGGCCGGCCAGTGACTCCGACAGTCCCCTCTCCAGCATGACGCGGCTGCTGCCGAGCAGGAGCACTTTGATGTTGCGGCCGTGGAAAGTGTCGGTGTCCCATTCCTTCTTGACGGCTTCGCTCCAATTTCTTATTTTCTGAATCTCGTCAATCACCAGCACCATACATGCGGCCCCATAATTATCCATGAGCCTGCGCGTTGCAGCCCAACAGTCGGATATCCACGACCCGTTTGTGGCGGGAACGCTGTCGGCAAGGTACAGCTGATAGGGTGTGTCCAAATCCTCAAGTACCTGCTTGACTACGGTCGTCTTGCCAACTTGGCGCGGTCCCATCACAACTTGAATGAACCTACGTTCTTCTTCGAGCCTGGATTTAATTTTTTGATATTCAGGTTTTCTGTACATAGTACTTTATTTTTCGCAGTGTACTGCGTAAATTTTCGCAGGCAAAGGTACGAAAAAGGTTAGAGGTTAGGGGTTAGAGGTTAGATTTTTTTTGCAAAAAATCCAGAAAAAGTGTGATTTTGGCCTTAAGGTGGGTTCTATAAATTCTTGTCTGAGTGATTTTAAATCATGCTTCGACCTGCCTTAAGGTATTCGTAGCCGAAGCGGCAGCGCAGACATTCGTGGCGGTCGCAGTAGGCGCGTTTGAGTTGGATGAGGGCCTGGCTGTCGGCGGCAGAGCGTACGTCGAGGCCACACTCCTGCCACTGACGGATGATGAAATTGCGCTCGGCGGCTATCTCGCCGAGGATGTGCTGGGCCAGGTCTTGCTCGTGCTCACTCTGGTGTTCCACGCCGTGGGCATAGAGCATGGGCACGATGGTGTTGATGATGATGAGGTCCTTGCTGGCGGCAGAGAGGGTGCGCTCGGGAGTGGTGAGGGCGGCGTGCAGGGTGGCGCGGTCGGTGGTGTGGAGCAGGGCACCAAAGGTGGCTGTGCCCTGGTGGAAGAGGCGTGCCAGCTGCAGCAGTCGCTCGCGTGGCGCGTTGTGGGGACGCAGGCGGTGGTGGCGCCAGGGGGTGTGGAGCGTGACGGGTTCCAGGCCGAACTTATGTGCCAGGAACCTCCACTCGCGTTCCAGGGCGGTGTCGTCGCCGAGGAGACCTGCCGAGCCCAGGAAGAGGGCTTCCAGCTGGTCGAGATGGTCGCGGTGCTTCATGGCGGCATGGAGCGGGAAGGCCGTAGCCCACTCCTCCATGGTCTCGCCGTTGATGCCGAAGCCGAAGTTGCGGGCCAGGGTGATGAAGAGGGTGTGTTCCCAGTCGCCTCCCACCTGGTGCAGCCGTTCCACACAACGTTCGCTGCGTTCCTGCAGACGCTCGATGAGGAGGGCCGACATCCAGGTGTGGGCCTTGAGGGTGGGTATGTCTCGCACGATGCGCCAGCAGCGCGGGAAATCCTGGGTGCGACACAGCGTCTCGTAGCCCTGTACGATGTGCGGTGGAATGGTCAGCTGCAGCTGTGTGGGGTGCTTGCCCGAGGAGGTTGTCACCTCGGTGTCCACCTCGGTAGCGACATGCAGGATGATGCTGTCGTAGGCGGGGTCGGTCTGGTGGCCGTGGTGGGCCCAGTCGCTCGAACGCATGTGCAGCTCCACATTGCCTGCCCAGACGGTCTGGCCGATGCGCACCTTGGCATTGAAGAAGTCGGGACCCTGGTCCAGGTTGTGCAGACCGGGGTCCAGCACCTCTACGGGCTGACCGTCGGTCGTCCACATCCCCTCGATGGGGAAGAGGCGGAATTGCCACACATAATGCAGGAGCTGTTCCATACGTGGTGGCAAAGGTAAGGAAAAAGGTTAGAGGTTAGGGGTTAGAGGTTAGAGTTTTCTTCTCCGGCTGACGAAAATGAGGTTTTTTTTGTGGAAAACGCAAATTTCTCAAACCTCTAACCTAAATTCTCTAACCTAAATTCTCAAACCTCTAACCTTTTTCCTTACCTTTGCGCCGCAAATTACGACAAAGATTATGAAGATAGCGCTGATAGGATATGGCAAGATGGGCCACATGATCGAGGAGACGGCTCGCGCCAGAGGCCACGAGGTGGTGTGTGTCATCGATGTGGACAATCAGGAAGACTTCGGCAGCGACGCTTTGCGCAGTGCCGACGTGGCCATCGAGTTTACGGCGCCTGCCGTGGCATGGACCAATGTGCAGCGTTGCTGGGAGGCTGGCGTGAAGGTGGTCTCGGGCTCTACGGGTTGGTTTGCCCAGCACGAGGAGGAGGTGGAGCGAGCCTGCAAGGACGGCGCACACACCCTCTTCTGGTCGTCCAACTTCAGCATCGGCGTGGCCATCTTCGATGCCGTGAACCGCTACCTCGCAGCACTCATGCAGTGCTATGCCGACTATACCCCCACCATGACCGAGACACACCACATCCACAAGTTGGATGCCCCCTCGGGCACGGCACTCACGCTGCGTCAGGGCCTTATGGAGGCCGCTCCGCGTGTGGAGGATGTGCCCATCCAGAGCATCCGCGAGGGTGAGGTGCCTGGCATCCACACCATAGAGTGGAACAGCGAGGCCGACAAGATAACGATTACTCACGATGCCCACTCGCGCCGTGGCTTTGCCCTGGGTGCGGTGATCGCGGCGGAATATACGCTGAGTCACACGGGACTGATTAAGAAACTCGAACTATGAAGAACTGGAAACAATGGGCTAAGTTTGCCATCGTCTGTGGCCTCTATGTCTGGTTCCTGCTGTGGATCAAGGCAGGATGGTGGGCATGGCTGGTCATCCCTTTCATCTTTGATATCTATCTGACGAAGAAGATCAAGTGGACGTGGTGGCGCGACCTTGAGAACCCCGTGACACGCACGGTGATGTCGTGGGTAGATGCCATCGTCTTTGCTCTCGTGGCCGTCTATTTCGTCAACATCTATTTCTTCCAGAACTACACCATACCGTCATCGTCGCTGGAGAAGAGTCTGCTCGTGGGCGATTACCTCTACGTGAGCAAGATGACCTATGGCCCCCGTGTGCCGCAGACCCCTCTGCACATGCCGCTGACGCAGCACACCATGTTCGGCGGGGCGAAGAGCTATCTGGAGTGGATCAAGTGGGACTACAAGCGTGTGGCCCCCAAGCGCGTGACACTCAACGACATCGTGGTCTTCAACTACCCCGCAGGCGACACCGTGGCTTCCAACTACCAGAACGCCGACTACTACGACATCTGCTACACCCTGGGACGTCAGCAGATAGAGGCCGCCAACCCCGTGATGCCCATCATGGACAGCCTCTCGCTCATGGACCAGCGTCGTCTCTACGAGATGTTCTACGCCACGGGTCGTCACATCCTGCGTGCCAACCCCATGGAGTTTGGCGAGATCCTGGCGCGTCCCGTCGATCGTAGGGAGAACTACGTGAAGCGCTGTGTGGGTCTGCCGGGCCAGACGCTGGAGATACGGGACCACATCATCTACCTCGACGGCGTGGCCAACAAGGAGCCCGACAACGTGCAGTACAACTACCGCATACGTCTCAAGAACGGTGCCCACGACCTGCCTGCCGTCATCACCGACGAGCTGGAACTGAGCGACGACGACCTGGTGTCGCTGCATCAGGTGGGTGTCATGCCTCTCACGGCAAAGGCACACGACCGACTGCTGGAGTGCACCAACTACGTGGAGAGCATCGAGATGGAACAGGACGACGACACCAACGACCTCTACCCCCTCAACGGCAATACGGGTTGGACCAAGGACAACTACGGCCCCATCTGGATTCCCGCCAAGGGCGAGACGATAGAACTGACGCTGGAGAACCTGCCTATCTACGAGCGCCCCATACGTATCTACGAGGGCAATAAGCTGGAGGTGACCCCTCAGGGCGACATCCTCATCAACGATACCGTGGCTCACTCCTATACCTTCGGTATGGACTACTACTGGATGATGGGCGACAACCGCCATTGCAGCGCCGACTCGCGCTACTGGGGTTTCGTGCCCGAGGATCATGTGGTGGGCAAGCCCATCATGATATGGCTCTCTACCAACAAGGACAAGAGCTGGTTCCACGGCCACATCCGCTGGAATCGCCTCTTCCGCTGGGTGGACTACATCAAGTGAGCCTTTGGTGGACTCAGGGGCTCAAGAGTTCAAGAGTTCAAGGATAACCAAAAAAGTCACCGTTTTCGCGGTGACTTTTTTGTGCTTAAGCGCTCCCTCTAGGACTTGAACCTAGGACCCCCTGATTAACAGTCAGATGCTCTAACCGACTGAGCTAAGGAAGCTCTTTTTTGTTTTTGCGGTGCAAAGGTAGAGGTTTTTTTCCATTCGACAAAGTTTTTTGGAAAAAAAATTGTATCTTTGCCGAAATTTTTGGAAGATATGGCTAAAATCATCGGTATCGGCAATGCTTTGATGGATGTTTTGGTACCTGTGACGGACGAAGAGCTCCGCCAGACGGGATTGCGAAAAGGAGATATGACGCTGGTGGACGGTGCCATCGCGACACCGGCGCTGGAAGATAGGAACCGGGAACGCGTGATGGCTACGGGTGGTAGCGCCTCGAACACCATCATGGGACTGGCCCTGCTGGGCGCGCAGACAGCCTTCGTGGGACAGGTGGAGGACGACGAGATGGGACGCGCCTATGTGACGGGGCTGCAGGAGCGCGGTACGGAGTGGCTGGGCGACCGGTTCTCGCAGACGTGCCAGATGCAGACGAAGGCTGCAGACGTGGGCACGGGAGTGGCATACACCTTTGTGACCCCCGACGGCGAACGTACCTTTGCCACCTACCTGGGTGCTGCGGCACGGGTGACAGAGGTGGGGATGGCACAGCTGGAGCAGGCAGAGATACGGCCCGGCGAAGTGGTGTATGTGGAGGGCTATCTGGTGCCTGCCAACCCTGGTTTCGTGCTGGAGGCGATGCGCTATGCCAAGTCGCGTGGCGCCTTGGTGGCTCTGGATCTGGCCTCGGCAGCCCTGGTGGAGTCCAACCACACGTTGATGGAGGAGGTGCTGACGCTGGTGGATATCTGCTTTGCCAACGAGAGTGAGGCAGAGGCTTATGGCGGCAGTACCGACAGCGGCGAGAATGCGCGACGTCTGGCCCAGGTGGTGCAGACGGCGGTGGTGAAGCTGGGCAAACGGGGCGCTATGTGTGTATGGAGCGCCGATACGGATGGAGGCAACGCTGCGTTGCAGTCTGTAGAGGTGGCCTCGCACAACCCCAAGCCTCTGGACACGACGGCGGCAGGCGATTTCTTTGCGGCGGGTTTCCTCTTCGCTTACACACGTGCGCGCGCAAACGACGCGTGCGCGTCTGCGCATGTATTAAAACAATGTGTGGAATTGGGCAACCGTATGGCAGGCGAGGTGATACAGGTGTATGGCACGCAGGTGAGGAGAGAGAATATCAGGCGTCTGGCGCAGAGTCTGTAGAACCCTTGATAGAAACATCCCGTCGGGGATGAACAAAGTCGTTGATTGAAAAATGTCATGAAAAAGATAGCTTTTGTATTCGTTTTTTTGGTATGTGAGTTGGCCCAACCATTCGTACCTGAGGTGTGGGGCCAGCGTAAGGAGACAGGCTTTGACGTGTCGCGTAACCTGGAGGTATTCTCCAACATCTTCCGCACGCTGGACATGTACTATGTCGATACCCTCTCGGCCGACACGATGATGCGTTGGGCTATCGACGGCATGCTCATGGAGATAGACCCATACACGGTCTATTACCCCGACGAGGAGAACGAGGCACTGACGCAGATGATGGAGGGTCGCTACGCAGGTATCGGGGCCATGATACGCTACTACAAACGCTTGGACCGCTGTGCCATAGAAGAGCCCTACGAGGGCAGCCCCGCCCTGGAGTTTGGCCTGAAGGCGGGCGACGTGATCCTGAGCATCGACGGCAAGGACACACGGGGGATGCGGACGAGCCAGGTGAGCCGTATGCTGCGTGGCGACGCGGGGACGGTCTTCGAGGTGACGGTGCAGCGTCAGGGTGTGGAGGAGCCCCTCTCGCTCAAGATTACACGCCGCCAGATACAGATACCCAGCATCCCCTGGTATGGCATCGTGGACAAGGAACAGGGTGTGGGCTATCTGGCCCTGACGAGTGTCACCGATCGTGTGGCACAGGATGTGCGCCATGCCGTGACGCAGATGCAGCGCGAGGGCATGAAACGACTCGTCCTGGACCTGCGCGACAACCCGGGCGGGTCGGTCGTGGAGGCTGTGGAGATTGTGGGGATGTTCGTGCCCAAAGGGACCTTGGTGGTTTCCACGAGGGGCAAGCTGTCCTCGACATGCTACGACTACAAGACACCCTCCGAACCCATCGACAGCCTCCTGCCCCTGACGGTGATGGTGAACGAGAACTCGGCCTCGGCAGCCGAGATCATCAGCGGAGCCCTGCAGGATCTGGACCGTGCCACGATATACGGTCAGCGCACCTATGGCAAGGGCTTGGTGCAGGCGGTGCGCGAGGTGCCCTACCGTGGCGAGCTGAAGATCACTACGGCCAAGTACTACATCCCTTCGGGGCGCTGCATACAGGCCTACGACTTCCGTCACCGCACGGCCGACGGTGCCGCCACCACGTTGCCCGACAGCCTGACACAGGAGTTCCGTACGAGCAAGGGACGTGTGGTGCGCGACGGGGGAGGCATCCTGCCCGACAGTCTTCTCGCTACCGACACACTGCCCACCATCGTCTATGACCTGGTGGCCTCGGATGTCTTCTTCGAGTATGTGACGCATTATGCGGCCACGCATAGCGAGATAGCAGCACCCGGACTGTTCCGACTGACGGATGCCGAGTATGCCGAGTTTGTAGATACCGTGTCGCATGCCGATTTCACCTACAACGACCGCACGTTGACAGCCCTGGCCCAGGTGAGGAAGATCGCCGAGGTGGAGGGACAGCTGGAGCCGAACCGCGAGGCTTTCGAGGCACTGGAGAAGGGACTGAAGGACAAGAACCTGGCCCGCGACCTACAGCATTTCCGCAGTCAGATTCAGCCCTATGTGGAGACGGCCATCGTATGCCGGTATTATTACCAGGGTGGTGCCTTGCGCCAGCAACTGGAGTCGGACAAGGAGTTCCAGCGTGTGCTGGGACGCCATTATTTATAGAACTCACCTAGCATATCATGAAATCTCTGAAATCTCGCCGACAGGTGAACAACAACATCATGAAGGGCGTCATCGCGTTGGCTCTGGCACTCATCCTCGTGTGCTTCCTCTTCCTGAAGATGGCTGGGGGAAACATCGAGTGGCTACTCTGAGGGGCTGAGGCAGACTTTTGCGTACTTCTGCTGCGCCAATGAGGGCTGTATAGCGGGAAAAATGCACGATTTTATGCCTTCCTACGAAAAAAAACGCCCGCCTTTGACCGTTGACCGCCCGCTTTTCATTACCTTTGCACCCAGAAAAGATAAGGTAGAAGGGTTTCGTTGCAGAACGAGGCTCTTTTCCTTTTGCGCTTTTCCGAAAACAGACCTAAAAAACAACATCATATCATGGCTTATATGACACAACAGGGCTACGATAAACTGGTAGCCGAACTCCACCATATGGAGACCGTGGAACGTGCTGCTGCCACAGCAGCCGTGGCCGAGGCGCGCGACAAGGGCGACCTCTCGGAGAATGCAGAGTACGAGGCTGCGCGTGAGGCACAGGCTATGCTCGAACTCAAGATTAACCAGCTGAAGGCCGTCGTGAGCGACGCGAAGATCATAGATACCTCCAAACTCGATACGGGCGTGGTGCAGATTCTCTCCAAGGTGGGACTGAAGAATGTGAAGACGGGAGCCCAGATGTCCTATACCATCGTCAGCGAGACCGAGGCCAATCTGCGCGAGGGCAAGATCAGTGTGAAGACACCCATCGCACAGGGCCTGCTGGGCAAGAAGGTGGGCGATGTGGCCGAGATCAAGGTGCCTCAGGGTCTTATCAGTCTGGAAATAACGAGCATAACATTCGAATAGTCATGACGATCTTCTCTAAGATTGCTGCGGGAGAGATCCCGAGCTACAAGTGTGCAGAGAGCAAGGATTTCTATGCTTTCCTGGACATCAACCCCATGGTGAAGGGCCACACACTGGTCATCCCACGCAGGGAGGTGGACTATATCTTCGACCTCACCGACGAGGAGATAGCAGCGATGTATGTCTTTGCGGCCAAGGTGGCCCGTGCCATCAAGGAGGTGATCCCGTGTGTGAAGGTGGGGCAGGCCGTGCTGGGTCTGGAGGTGCCCCATGCACACATCCACCTCATCCCCATGCAGAGTGAGCGTGACATGCTGTTCAACAACCCCAAGAAGACCTTTACGCCCGAGGAAATGCAGGAGGTGGCCGATGCCATCTATGCTGCCTACCAGAAGGGGTTATAGGTCGAGCAGGAGCTGCTGCGGCTTGTCGGGTAGGAGCCGAAAAGTCATGCGGTGGTAGGGCGTAGGTCCCAGACGTCGTATGGCTTCGCGGTGCGCAGCGGCGGGGTATCCTTTGTTCTTTTCCCATCCATAGCCGGGGTATTCCTCGGCTATGTGCATCATGTAGTCGTCTCGGTAGGTCTTGGCCAACACCGAGGCGGCTGCTATGCTCATGTAGGTGGCATCGCCCTTGACGATGGTGTGGTGGGGGATGCCGGGGTAGGGTAGGAAGCGGTTTCCGTCCACGATGAGGTGCTGGGGCCTGATGCTGAGGGCATCGACGGCACGGTGCATGGCGAGGATGCTGCAGCGCAGGATGTTCAGCTCGTCGATCTCGGCAGGAGAGCACTGTGCCACAGCCCAGGCCACGGCGTCGCGTTCTATCTCGGTGCGCAGTTGGTAGCGTTGACGCTCGGTGAGTTGCTTGGAGTCGTTGAGGACGGTGTTCTGGTAGTCGGGAGGGAGGATGACGGCAGCGGCAAAGACGGGACCGGCAAGACAACCACGTCCAGCTTCGTCGCAGCCTGCTTCGAGGACGTCGGGGGTGTGGAAGGGAAGGAGCATGAGATAAAAACGTAGAATAGATGGAACACACCTAAAGGACGAGCCCTTCCCTGTGTGGGAGGGAAGGGCTCGGAGAGAAGGGTCAAGGATTAGTCTTCTTTCTGTTCGGGACGGGGTCCGCGTTCGCCGCGTTCGCCACGCTCACGGTGTGGACGGGGAGGACGCTCTACATAACCCTCTGGTTTGGGGATGAGCACGCGGTGCGAGAGCTTGAACTTACCAGTCTTGGGGTCGATGTCGATGAGCTTGACGTTGATCTTGTCGCCCTCCTTGATGCCGGCTTCCTCGACGGTCTCGAGGCGCTTCCAGTCAATCTCGGAGATGTGGAGCAGACCATCCTTGCCGGGCATGAACTCCACGAAGGCACCGTAGGGCATGATGCTGCGCACCTTGCCTTCGTACACCTCGCCCACCTCGGGCACGGCCACGATGGCACGTATCTTGGCCAGAGCAGCATCGATGACCTCCTTGTTGGGGCCGCTGACCTGCACCTTGCCCACACCGTCCTCTTCGTCGATGGTGATGGTGGCACCGGTGTCTTCCTGCATGCCCTGGATGATCTTTCCGCCCGGGCCAATGACGGCACCGATGAACTCCTTGGGAATGATGATCTGCTCGATGCGAGGTACGTGGGGCTTGAGCTCGGGACGAGGTTCGGCAATGGTCTCGACAAGTTTGCCGAGGATATGCTCGCGGCCTGCCTTGGCCTGCATGAGGGCCTTCTCCAGGATTTCGTAGCTGAGGCCGTCGCACTTGATATCCATCTGTGTGGCGGTGAGACCGTCGCGTGTACCAGTGGTCTTGAAGTCCATGTCGCCGAGGTGGTCCTCGTCGCCAAGGATATCGCTGAGGATGGCGTATTTGTCTTCACCGGGGTTCTTGATGAGGCCCATGGCGATACCGCTGACGGGTTTGGCAATGGGTACACCGGCGTCCATGAGGGCCAGGGTGCCGGCACAAACTGTAGCCATGGAGCTGCTGCCGTTGCTCTCGAGGATGTCGCTGACGACGCGGATGGTGTAGGGGTAGTCGGCAGGAATCTGACCCTTGAGGGCACGCCATGCGAGGTGTCCGTGACCTATCTCACGACGACCTACGCCACGTTGTGCCTTGGCTTCGCCCGTGCTGAAGGGGGGGAAGTTGTAGTGGAGCAGGAAGCGCATGTAGCTGTGGTCGAGGACGTCGTCCACGAGCTTCTCGTCCATCTTGGTACCGAGGGTGACGGTGGAGAGGGACTGTGTCTCGCCGCGCGTGAAGATGGAGCTTCCGTGAGGCATGGGCAGGGGAGATACCTCGCACCAGATGGGGCGGATATCGGTGGTCTGGCGACCGTCGAGACGGATGCCCTCGTCGAGGATGCAACGGCGCATGGCGTCGCGCTCCACGTCGTGGTAGTAGCGGTCCACGAGAGCGTTCTTCTCCTCGAGCTCCTCGGGGGGCAGCTCGGTGTGGGCCTCGGCATAGCGTACCTTGAACTCCTCGCGGATGTTGTCGAAGGCCTCCATGCGAGCGTGTTTCTCCATGGCGCTCTTGGTGACGTCGTAGGCGGGCTGGTAGCATTCGGCCTTGACCTGAGCACGCAGCTCCTCGTCGTTGACCTCGTGGCAGTATTCGCGCTTGACATCGGTGCCCAGCTCGCGGGAGAGTTCCTTTTGCAGCTGACACATGGGTTTGATGGCGGCATGGGCAGCCTTGAGGGCACCGAGCAGGTCTTGCTCGCTGACCTCCTTCATCTCGCCTTCCACCATCATGATATTTTCTTCGGTAGCACCCACCATGAGGTCCATATCGGCCTGCTTGAGTTGTTCGAAGGTGGGGTTGATGACATATTCGCCGTCGATGCGTGCGACACGTACCTCGGAGATGGGTCCTTCGAAAGGTATGTCGCTGCAGCTGAGTGCTGCGGAGGCGGCAAAGCCTGCGAGGGCATCGGGCATATCTACGCCGTCGGCCGAGAACAGGATGACATTGACAAAGACCTCAGCGTGGTAGTTGCTGGGGAAGAGGGGACGCAGAGCGCGGTCCACGAGACGGCAGGTGAGAATCTCGTCGTCCGAGGCCTTGCCTTCGCGTTTGGTGAATCCTCCGGGGAAGCGTCCGGCAGCAGCGTACTTCTCGCGGTACTCTACCTGCAGGGGCATGAAATCCGTTCCGGGAACGGCATCTTTGGCAGCGCAAACGGTTGCCAGGAGCATCGTGTTGCCCATGGTGAGTGTGACGGAACCATCGGCTTGTTTCGCAAGTTTGCCAGTCTCGATGGTGATTGTGCGGCCATCGGGGAGCTGGACTGTCTTTGTGATTACATTCATCGTTGTTGTGTTTGGGTGTTGTTTTTCTCGTTTAACTTCTTTGATCTGCGTAATACTTCGTGATTCGTCGTATCGACATCTCATAAAAATTCGGGCGCAAAGGTAGTGTAAATTGAGCGGAAAACAAAGGAAATATCAAAATATTTACTTACTTCGACAGGCTCAGCAACCATTTATCCCCGAGGAGCAGCCTACTTTCGTGCGGGCAGAGGTGTAAAAACCTGTAGGTGTGTTCTATAAATCCCACGTTTATACCCAAGACCAGGCGAATACGGTGACGGTGATATCGGGGATGTCTCGAAGGGCGTGGAGAGCGGCACGTATGGTGCTGCCAGTGGTGATGACGTCGTCCACGAGGAGGATGTGGCGACCCTGAAGGCGTTCCAGGGCGTGGGAGCGCAGGCCGAATGTGGTGATGAGGGCAGAGATTGTGTCGTCGGTATCGCTCTGCAAGTCGGCGTTGAGATGCCGAAGTCGTTGCTCGTAGGAGAAATGGGTGTGAGATGTGCCGTGGCGGGTGCAGCGCAGCGCATCGGCTGCGACGGGGATGCCCAGTTCTTCGCTGAGTCCCAGGGCAATCATGTGACTCTGGTTGAATCCCCGGTGCATTTTGCGGCCGAAGGTGATGGGTATGGGGATGATGACTTCGATACCGTCGAAGAGTCCGCTGTCCTTGAGTGCGTGTCCCGCGAGTTGGCCCATCCAGTTTCCCGCAGGGTAGTGGTGCCGATATTTGAGGTTGTGGACGAGTCGCGCTGCGACGTTCTTGCGCTTGTAGATGGCATAGGCTCCGGCGCGACAGACAAAGGGGTAGTCGGCCCATGCCATGATGTGTTGGTTCTGACTCCAGTCGGTGTGGCCCACAAGTTCCAAATTCATCCAGCAGGCTGCGCACAGCATGGTCTCGCGCCGTGCCAGTTCCCGGCCACAGGAGGGGCAGCGGCGGGGGAGGAAGAAGTCCAGGAGTGCGGAGAGAGAGGAGTGCAGGGAGTTCATCCTTCGACAGGCTCAGGAGCCGGAGTTCAAGAGTTCAAGGGTTCAAGAGTTCATCCTTCGACAGGCTCAGGAACCGGGGTTCAAGAATTCTTGGGGTGGAACATGGAGGTGACGCGATGGAGGGCGGCGACTAGGGCGTCAATCTCGTCGGTGGTGTTGTAGAGGGCGAAGGAGGCACGGAGGGTGCTCTCGAGTCCGAAGCGGTGGAGTAGGGGCTCGGCGCAGTGGTGTCCTGTGCGCAGTGCCACGCCCTGACGGTCGATGAGTGTGGCGATGTCGAGGGGGTGGATGCCGTCGATGGTGAAGCTGACAACAGCGGTGTGGGAAGGACCCCAGAAACGGATGCCTGGTATCTCGGAGAGGCGCTGACGGGCGTAGCGGGTGAGTTCTGCCTCGTGTTGGGCTATGTTGTCGAGTCCGATGTGGGTGACGTAGTCGAGGGCCTGGGCGAGGCCTGTGGCGGCGATGTAGTCGGGTGTGCCTGCCTCGAACTTGTAGGGCAGGGTGTTGTAGGTGGTGCGCTCGAAGGTGACACGTCCTATCATCTCGCCTCCGCCCATATAGGGTGGCATCTGCTCGAGCCATTTCTCCTTGCCGTAGAGGACACCGATACCGGTAGGTCCGTAGATCTTATGGCCCGAGAAGGCAAGGAAGTCGCAGTCGAGGTCCTGGACATCCAAGGCGAGGTGTGGAGCCGACTGTGCAGCATCGACGAGGACGGGGATGCCATGGCTGTGGGCTATGCGTATGATGTCGCGTATGGGGTTGAGGGTGCCGAGCACGTTGCTGACATGGGTGCAGGCGAGGATGCGTGTGCGGGGTGTCATGAGACGTTCCAAGGCATCGAGGCAGAGAAGTCCGTCGTCGGTGATGGGGCATACGCGCAGGTGTGCTCCGGTGCGTTGTGCCAGCAGTTGCCAGGGCACGATGTTGGAGTGGTGCTCCATGGTGGTGACGAGGATCTCGTCGTCTTCGTGTACGAAGGCTTGTCCGAAGGAGGTTGCCACGAGGTTGATGCTCTCGGTAGTTCCCCGTGTGAAGATGACCTCGGCGGTGGAGGTGGCGTGGAGGAACGTGGTGACGGTCTGCCGTGCCCCTTCGTAGAGGTCGGTGGAGTGGGCCGAGAGGTAGTGGACGCCGCGGTGTACGTTGGCGTTGGTGTTGAGGTACTGCTGTGTCATGGCGTCGATGACGCAGCGGGGTTTCTGGGTGGTGGCGGCGTTGTCGAGATAGACGAGGGGCTTGCCATACACCTGGAGGGAGAGGATGGGGAAGTCGTCCCTAATCGAAGAGGGTAGGTTCATCATAGTCGCGCATGGACGAGGGTAGGTGACGTTCGAGGTGGGAGTAGGCCAAGGGGGTGGCTTCGCGTCCGCGAGGGGTGCGTTTGATGAAGCCTTCTTTGATGAGGAAGGGTTCGTACACCTCTTCCACGGTGCCGGGGTCTTCGCTGATGGCTGTGGCTATGGTGGAGATGCCTACAGGGCCTCCCTTGAACTTGTCGATGATGGCTAGGAGTATCTTGCGGTCGATCATGTCGAGGCCGTGACGGTCTATGTTGAGGGCTTCGAGGGCATAGCGTGCTATCTCGGTGTCGATGCGTCCGTTGCCCTTGACCTGGGCGAAGTCCCGCACACGACGCAGGAGGGAGTTGGCGATACGTGGGGTACCGCGGCTGCGTCCGGCTATCTCTGCTGCGGCCTGGGCATCGATGGGTTGATTCAGTATGGATGCGGAGCGCAGGATGATGCCTTTGAGGGTTTCGGCATCGTAGTACTCGAGGTGCATGTTGATGCCGAAACGTGCTCGCAGGGGTGCTGTGAGCAGTCCGCTGCGTGTGGTGGCTCCGACGAGGGTGAAGGGGTTGAGGTCTATCTGTATGCTGCGGGCGCTGGGACCGCGGTCTATCATGATGTCGATGCGGTAGTCCTCCATGGCCGAGTAGAGGTACTCTTCCACGACGGGACTGAGGCGGTGTATCTCGTCGATGAAGAGGACGTCGCGCGGTTCGAGGCTGGTGAGGATACCCGCGAGGTCGCCTGGTTTGTCGAGGACGGGGCCCGAGGTGATTTTGAAGCCTACGCCCAGCTCGTTGGCGATGATGTTGGAGAGGGTGGTCTTGCCCAGTCCTGGAGGGCCGTGGAGCAGGGTGTGGTCGAGGGGTTCGCCACGGTATTTGGCGGCCTCGACGAAGACCTGCAGGTTCTGCACCACTTGATGCTGACCAGCGAAGTCATCGAAGCGCAATGGTCGCAGGGCGTTCTCGAAATCCCTCTCGGGGTTGTTCTCGCGGATGTCGAATTGTTCCATATCGTTATTCTATAGTCTGAGTAGGGTGAAGTCCCAGGCCACGCCCAACGTGAAGTCGTTCATGTGGCGCAGGTAGGACTGGGTGGGGGTGCGGAGGGTGTATCCCGCCTTGATGGCCAAGCCCTGAATGGGATGGTAGGTGAGGCCGAAGTTCCAGAGGTTGACGGCTCCGCGAGGGTCCATGGTGGTGCCCACCTCGGTGTCGCCCTTGTACTGCGAGTCGTAGTATTCGTAGTGGACGTAGGGGAAGAGGAGTGGGAAGTGGGTGTCGGCAAAGAAGGTGTTCTTGAGGTTCCATCCTGCTTCCACCATCACGTTGAGGGTCTGGCGTGCCACTGCGGTGTTGGGGGTGATGAGGACGTCGGTGTTGCCTGCTGTGGCGAGGTCGGAGAGGTAGGCCGAGAGGACACCCGAGTGTCCGAGGTTGCCCTGCAGGTAACTGGCTCGTACGGTGAAGAAGCGGTGCTGGTACTCGGCATCGGCATACCATATGAGGATGGGGTTGGAGTATTTGTTGTTGAAGTGGAGTGTGGATCGCTGATATTTGACGTAGTCGTTGTACGCGGCCATATTGCGGGCCACGTTGCCGCAGTAGTAGATGCCTGCTCCAGCCTGCAGCCCCTCGAGGATGCCTGTTCCCGAATAGCCCAGACGCAGTGTCCAGGCGGGTGAGGAGAGTGAGAGCTGGTCGTAGAGGAAGCCCTGACGGCACTCGGCAGCCCAGGTCTGGTCGCTCATCGTCGTGCCGTTGAGGCCTGTGGTGACGCTGGCGTGGTAGTTGAATCCGTAGGGGAGTTCTCCCGTGAGGGCGATACCTGTCTCGGTGAATGGGCTGGGGATGAGTTCTCGTTCACCCTCGGGCAGGCCCGTCATGAAGTAATCGACGTAGCCGTAGTCGGTGTTGCTGTGTCCGATGGGGAGGGGGAAGATACCCGCCATGACGGACAGTGCGGGGAAGAACTGGTAGGTGGCAGACACCTGGTCCAGTTCCAGGCCGTTGCCCGAGACGAAGGCCACCTCGCCGTCGAGGGTCCAGCGTGAGGCGGGTTTGTACTGCAGGTGCAGACAGACGTCGGGCACGGTGATGGCCGAGGACGATGTCGTCACGGGTCCCAGCAGGGTGCTGAAGCGGTTGCCTGTGTAGCCACGGAAGTTGCCGTCCACTTCGCCGTAGGTGGAGAGGGAGAATCGGGTACTGTCGTTGTCCTGTGCCTGCAGTGTTGTCAGGGTTGTGGCGGACATGAGGAGGAGAAGGATGTGTTTTTTCATAGTGAATGATGAGTGGGTGTTGAAATCGGCTGCAAAGGTACGTCTTTTTCGTCTAAGTTGTACCTGGTTGCCGTCCCCTCAGAGTGGGTATTTGTGTGGTGCTGTTGGCTGAGTTGTCATCACGCTGGGGGATTGCATTCATCATAAATATGTATCATGGTGTGGCGTTGGTGTCGTCAGATACCTCGTTTAGGCGTAGGTTCGTCCTGGTCGGTTTGGGGCGGTATCGGGGTGTCTTTGCTGATTTTCTGGAGGATTGTCTGGTCCACGGTGATGTAGAAGGTGCCGACACCATTGATGCGGGTGACCAGACATTGTCCATCCTCGATCTTCACGAGTTCGAACTTGAGGCCTACGAGGTCGCCTCGGGTGACTTGTACCCAGTCGCCTTGAGCCAGGGGTTGGTGGGCAAGAGTGACGTGGGCTTCGTTCTGGCGTATCATGGCCATGAAGGTCTCCATCTGGGCTTCGGGGATCACTTGAGGGCGGTGGGTGATGGCAGGGATCATCTGCGGAGTGCCTTTCTTCTTGGGGGTGGCGGCAGGCTTGATGTGCTCAACCATGAAGCGTTGTATCTTGCTCATGCTGCGTTCCTGCAGGATCAGCAGCCGCTCGGTGTTGGTGCAGTGGACGAAGATGATGCCCCGCATCAGGAACTCGTCCACCCACTTGAGGCGGTCGCTCCACTTGTGTTGCTGTCTCTGTACGGGCAGGAAACATTCGACGCCTCTGCTCTGGAGGTATGCCTCGGACTTGCGCTCATGGAAATTGAGGCAGTGTCCCACGTACCAATGCTGCTGGGGCGCTTGGGGTGTAGTGGTGTTGGGGGTGTTCGCAGTGTTGGTGTTCATCGTTGGGGAGGAGGGTTATACGGGATCCACGTCGAAATAGACGACTGCAGAGGGGCAGCGCTGGAGCAGGGCGGTACGCAGACGCAGGAGGATGTCTGTGATGCGGGCTGTAGGCAGTGTGCGTTCCAGTTTGAGTATGGTGCGGCGTATGCAGAGCGAGGCGACACGGGGGATGGGGGGCTCGTCGGGGCCGAGGACACGGGTGCCGAAGATGCGACGCAGGTCCTCTGAGGCTGCGCGCGACATGGTCTCGACGGTGTCGGGCTGGCGGTGTTTGAAGTACATGACCACCATGCGTGTGAAGGGGGGATAGAGGAAATGGCGTCGTTCGTCCATCTGCTGGGCGTACATGCTGTCGTAGTCGTCTCCTACGACCTGGGCCAGAAGGGGTAGCTCGGGGTTGAAGGTCTGGAGGATGACATGGCCTTGACGTTCGCGGCGTCCTGCGCGTCCCGACACCTGCTGCAGCATCTGGTAGGCATGTTCGTAGGCGCGAAAGTCGGGCTGGTTGAGCATGATCTCGGCAGCGAGGATACCCACGAGGCTGACACGTCCGAAATCGAGGCCTTTCGTTACCATCTGCGTCCCCACGAGGATGTCGGTGCGTCCCTCCGAGAAGTCCTGTATGATGCCTTCGTAGGCGCTGCGGGTGCGTGTGGTGTCGAGGTCGAGCCGGGCGATGTGGGCCGAGGGGAAGAGCGTGGCCAGTTTGTCCTCGATGCGCTCGGTGCCGAAGCCATGGTGGTCCATGGTGGTGTTCGTGCACGAGGGACAGGAGGTGGGTATCTCGGTGGTGTAGCCGCAGTAGTGACAGGTCATGCGGTGTGCCTTGCGGTGGAGGGTGAGGGTAACGTCGCAATGGGGACAGCGTGGCGACCATCCGCAGATGTGGCAGTTCAGCGAGGGGGCATAGCCGCGGCGGTTCTGGAAGATGATGACCTGTTCCTTGGCTTCCAGTGCGGTGTGCATGGCCGCGAGGAGTTGCGGTGTGAAGGGCCCTTCCATCTGTTTGCGACGGTAGGCCTCGGCCAGACTCACCACCTCCACGCTGGGCAGACTGACATCGCCATAGCGTTGGGTGAGATGTACCAGTCCGTATTTGCCGTGTTGGGCGTTGTAGTAACTCTCCAGCGAGGGTGTGGCAGTGCCGAGCAGGGTCTTGGCCTCGAAACGTGCGGCGAGCATGATGGCGGCATTGCGGGCATGGTAGCGGGGTGCGGGCTCTTGCTGCTTGAAGCTGGTCTCGTGCTCCTCGTCCACGATGACAAGGCCCAGTCGCCTGAATGGCAGGAAGATGGACGAGCGTACACCCACGATGATGTCGTAGGGCTGGTCCGAGAGTTGCCGCAGCCACACCTCGGCACGTTGTCCCGGGGTATATTTGCTGTGATAGACTCCCAAACGGTCGCCGAAGACGGCACGCAGGCGGTTGGTGAGTTGCGAGGTGAGCACTATCTCGGGCAGGAGGTACAGCACCTGTTGTCCCTGGCGTATGGCCTCGGCAATGAGGTGGGTGTATATCTCGGTCTTGCCGCTGGAGGTGACACCGTGTAGCAGGCAGACATCGTGGCTGTTCCACTCGCCTTGTATGGATGTGAGGGCCTGTTGCTGGGCTGCCGAGAGGGTGGGGAGGGAGAGGTTCTCTTCGGACGAGGGGCCGAAGAGGACGTTGTCCTCGTGTTTGGAACACGAGGCGCGGGTCCCGTCTTTCGTGTGCAGCTTGGTGCGGCGTATGCCAGCGGGGAGGGCGGCCTTATACACCTCGCCCAGGGTGCAGAGGTAGTAGTCGGCTATCCACTGCCAGAAAGCCAGCTGCGAGGGCAGGACCACCTCGGTAGTGTCCAGGACCTCGGCGATGTCCTTGATGACGATGGGATTGCCTGCTGCGTCCTGCTTCTGTCTGGCTGTGGGTTCGCCGTCATAGACGCGTATGACGATGCCTGTCTCGCTCTCCTTCTTGCCAAAGGGCACCACAACGCGACATCCCACCTGGGGCACAGTGCCGAGGTGAGATGGTATGTTATAGGTGAAGCACCCCGGTAGGGGTACTGGGAGCAGGATGTCGGCGTACACTTAGTGAAGGGTCAACGGCTTTTTCTTAGAAGAAGTAGTTGAGGTAGATCTGCCACGAACCGTCTTTCACATCCGAGACAATCTCGGTGGGATTGGTGGAGATGAGGTCTGTGTAGGAGGAGACACTCTGACGGTTGAGGGGGATGTTGTAGTTGACACCGATGGCGAGGTGATCGAAGAGCATGACGCCCGCGCCCACGTTCCAGTAGTAGGTGGTGCGTTCGAAGTCGATGCTATGGTAGGTGTCGGGCAGGTCCCACGAGAGGTTACCTATCTGCCAGGTGAACTGAGGACCTGTGGCGACGTAGAGACCCACGACCTTGAGGTCGAAGTCCCAGCGTACGTTGAGGGGAATCTCCAGATAGTTGAGGGTCTTGGTGTCGGTCTTCGTCTCGGTGCCTTCTACGTAGTCTGCAGCGGCCGATTTGTTGGCATAGTGCACTGCGGCATCGAAGCCCAGACCCAGTACGGGTATCTTGGCATGGATCTTCGGTCCTAGGTAGAAACCGGCACGGTTCTCTGCGGCCACGATGTCTGTGGAGAAGGATAATTTGTTGATGTTGAGACCGGCCTCAACGCCCCAGTTGATGCCTGCACTGGCAGGGAGGAAAGCGCAAGCCACGATGGCGAGCAAGAAGAGTTTCTTTTTCATAGTGCTTTTATTTATTAATAAGGTGAGGGGAGGTTAGAGGTTAGGGGTTAGCGGTTAGGGGTTAGGGGTTAGCGGTTAGGGGTTAGCGGCGTTGGCGACGTGCTGAGGCTTTGGGGGCCGACGAGGACGAGGCCGACGAGGACGAGGATTTCTTGGTGGCCTCGGACCCCGAACTGCGACGCGAGGTCGATGAGGACTTCGCTTTGGTCTTTTCCTTGGTTTTGGTCTTGGAGGTCTCCTCGGCATCGGTGGCTATTGTGTCGGCGGGTGTCTCGTGTGTCCAGATGCCTTTCTCGAAGGCTGCCAGCTCGGCCTCTATGCGGTTCTGCTCCTGCGCCATGGCGCTATCGGTCTTGCAGTAGTTGGCCAGCACCTTGCCCTGCAGGTTGTTGGTCTTGTAGATCTTGCCCTCGTATTTGTTGAGGATGAAGAAGTCGTGAGCCGTCATGTTGGTCACGTTGTTGACGTTGGAGGCCATCATGGGCATGCGCGAGAGGTAGGCCGAGACGTCGTCGTAGTTGACCCAGAAGAGGGGATAGGGTGTGGCCTCGGTGCCGAAGTCGTCGGCTCCGCGCATGAGGACGGGGCAGAGTGCGGTGACGCGGGTTTTGTAGGTGGCACTGCGCTGGTCGAAGTAGCTCGACTCCTTGATGTAGTAGCGTGTCACCTCGGCCGAGGGGATGTCACTCTCGGGCACCGAGATCTTGCCGTCCTTCTCCTCGAAGTAGATGCTGTAGCGCTCCAGTATCTCGCGTGGGTTGGCTTTGTCTTTCTCCTCGAACGACTCGTTGCCATCCAGCTTGTAGGTGTAGGCATTGAGTTTGCCGCTCACGAAGAGTCGGAAGATGTAGGTGAAGAGGTTCTGGTTCTTGCCATTGGGCTCTACGGGGTAGTAGAGTGGGGCGTTCTTGTCGTTGGTGAGGTCCAGGGTGCGGTAGATGTCGCGACGCCATACGACATCTTCGGGCATCTCGTCCGCGGCGGGGAACTGCAGAGCAGCGCGGTCTGTGGCGGCATCGGCCTTGGCGGCAGTGGTCTTGGCTGCGTCGGCCTTGGCGGTATTGGTGCGACGCTTGGCAGGCTGTGCCTCAGTCGTCATACATACGGCGATGCAGGCCGCGAGCATAAGGATTCTTTTTATCATAGTCGGTAGGGGTTATGTTTCGTTTAGGTGGGTTTTATAAACTCTTGTCTGAGTGATTTAAACGTAGAATTTATAGAACACATCTTTAGTTTATCGTCACATCCATGGCGCCGTCCAGTACGCGTTCTACACCATCGGGACCCACGGCCTTGACGCGGGTGATGAAGAAGCGCTTGCCTCGCGAGAGGCTGCGGAACATGTTCTTCTGTCGGTCGGTGAAGGCGGCGGAGTTGCTCACCTCGGGGATGGCGTTGCCCATGTTGTCGTAGAACACCGTCTCGAAGCCTTTTACGGTGAAGGGTATGTTGAGGAGTCCGTCATCCACGGCGGCTCCCAGGTTGTTCACGTTCATGAGCACCTGCTTGGCCAGTTTGCCGCTCTTGAAGCGGTTCTCTCCTCCCTGTCCGTCGGCATAGGCGATGAAGGGGGTGGGGTCGGGCAGTTTGCGTACGCGGAAGGTGAACTTGCCCATGTCCTGCACACGTCCTTCGGTGCGGGCTGCCACGTTGATGACGGCGTCGCCGCCCACGGCAGTGGGACGGGCTATGTACTTGCCGTCACCCTTGGGGGTGAGGGCACCTCCCGTCATGGTCACCTGTAGCTGTCCTGCTGCCACGCCCGGAACGCTCACGCTCATGGGGTTGTCGTAGCCTGCATAGAGGACGTTCATGAGGTCGGCGCTCACGGTGGCGCTGGGTGCCACCACGGTGTATTTCTGTTCGAAGTCGCGTCGCACGCGCTCGCCCTGTGCGTTCATCATCTCGATGTAGCCCACGAGGTTGAAGTCGCCCGTGCGGCTGCATACGGTCTCATACACGCCGTTGTCGCTCTGGATGGCCTGTCCGCCGATATAGATGGTGGGGCGGTTGGTGGTGTCCACGGCGGCCATGATAATCTGGGCCGAGAACTTGCCTCCCTGCACGATGGTCTGCGAGTTGGGGATGACGTAGGCGTTGAGTTCGTTCACGCGCACGTCCTTGATGTCTATATTGCTCGTGAGCGTGTGCAGCACCTCGCCTTCGGCATAGCGCACGTCGCTCTGTATCTTGGTGAGCAGGGTGACGGCAGCCGCTGTGGGCATGCTCTCGAACATGTATTCCTGCCAGTTCTTGCCCAGTGTGCGCACGTTTTGGGGCACGTCGGTGTTGAGGTTGCTGGCTATGATGCGTCGTTGTGCCGAGTCGGTGATCTCGCTCAGGATGCGTTCGCGGTAGGCGTTGATGCGTTCGTAGAGTTCCTGTCCGCGTCCCGTGCCGGGAGCCAGCATCACGGATGTGGCGGCCTCCAGGTCCTCGCGGTTGCGTATGTTGAGTACATCGCCGTCCTTGCCGTCGCTCTTCACCACGATGGCCACTTTCAGTTCTTCGGCCATGTCATAGAGCGAGTCGGAGATGAGGTGTACCCACTGCGCCTTGTTGTACCACACGCCGGCCTTCTTGGGGTTGGACTTCATCTGAGCCTCCAGTTCGTCGTAGATGGCCTGGTTGGACTTGGTGGCATTGGCTGTGGAGCGGTTCAGACTCTCGTCCACTAGCGAGAAACCGTTGAGTACATCGCTCGACACGTTGAGTGCCAGCATCGCCATGAGGACGACGTACATGAGGTTGATCATCTTCTGGCGGGGCGATATAGGTTTTTTCTTTACTCCCATGATGGTTGAGGATTAGGGGTTAGGCGTTGCCTGGCATGTTGACGGTGAGTGCCGTGATCATGCGTGCATAGACGCCGTTGAGTTCTTCGATCTGTGCCGCCATGCGCCGTGTCTGTTCGTCGATGCGGTCGATGGTGCCCACCTGCTGACTCACACTCTTGAGCTGCATCTCGTAGATGGTGTTGATGCCAGTGAGGGTGCGGTTGAGGTTGATCATCTCCTCCGAGTCCTGGGTCATCTTGTTGGCCTGTTCGCGTACGCGGCCCAGCACCTCGGTGAGTTGCTGCAGTTGGTCCACATAGGCCTCGATGGCATCCTCCACTTCGGGGGCATTGGCGGCCTGGGCATTCGTGAGCAGTCCCTGTGTATCCTGCAGGGCAGCCTGGGCGTTGGCGGCAGCCAGTGAAGCTGCAGCCAGTGTGGCGGCATCGCTTGCCGAGATGCCGGCACCACCCTCCACGGCGACGCCACCCTCGGCAGCTGCCATAGGAGCACCGCCACCCACGACGATTGTCCCGCCTGCGGGAGCGGCTCCACCGCCTATGATGACGGTGCCACCCTCCACGGCGGCCTCCTTCAGGTTCTCGAGGTCCTCCAGCGCGATGTGCTCTTCGTCCAGTTCGCCTGTCTGCTGATAGGGACGGTCGAAGCCCGAGATGAAGAATACGAAGACCTCGGTGCCCATACCCAGGAAGAGCATGAAGTTGGCACCGGGGATGTGTGTGAGTTTGAACAGTGTGCCCAGGATGACGACGGCGGCACCCCAGCTGTAGGCATAGTTCATGAAGGTCTGGCCCGGCACGGAGTCCATCCAGTGTTGTATGCGGGCTATAAGGCTGAATTTAGACATATTTTTAGGGAAGGTTCAAGGGTTCAAAAAGGTAATGAAAAGGTTAGAGGTTAGAGCTGAGAGGTTAGAGTTTTTTTCCTCCGGCTCAGGAGCCGAAGTACATCCTTCGACAGGCTCAGGATCCGAAGTTCGTCGTTACTTCTTCCCCTTGTTCTTCACGCCGCTGGCATCCTGTACCATGGAGCGCACGCAGCGGAAGCCGATGTAGGAACGGGGTTGGTTCTGGTATTCGTAGCTGCGCCAGGCCGAGCGTATCATCGACTCGGGGTCTTTCCAGCTGCCGCCGCGCACGCTCTTCTTCTTCAGGCGGTAGGGGTCTTCCTTGGCCGCGTTGTAGCGCAGTTCGGGGTTCATGTCGCTCATCGACTCCACACCGGCTTCGGTGTAGACCGTGGAGGTCCACTCAGCCACGTTGCCTGCCATGTCGTAGAGGCCGTTGGAGTTGGCCGAGAAGATGCCGCACTTGCTGGTGATGAGGCTGCCGTCCTTGGTGTAGTTGCCGCGGTCGGGTTTGAAGTTGGCATAGAAGCATCCTCCCTCGCTCTTCACCTCCTTGGACTCCCAGGGGAAGGCGTTGCCCTCCTTGCCGCGAGCGGCGTACTCCCACTCTATCTCGGTGGGCAGACGGTAGGGTTGCACATCGGTGGCAGCCACGCCCAGTCCCTTCACCAGGAACTCGGTGCGCCAGCGACAGAAGGCGTTGGCCTGCTCCCACGACACGCCCACCACGGGGTAGTCGTCGTAGGCTGGGTTGCTGAAGTACAGACGCAGGTAGCGTTCGTTCTCGGCGTTCTGGAAGTCGTTGACCCAGCAGGTGGTGTCGGGGTAGATGTTCACGATGTAGGTATTGAGGAAGTCCCAGGGTCCCGAGAGAGGTCGTGTGATGGTCTGGCGCACGATCTTGCCCTCGTCATCGATGTAGGCCGTGTCCTTGCTGATCATCACGTCGGCTGTGGAGACGCTGTGGTCGGTATTCAGGTCGCGGTCTTCGGGGTTGAGTCGGTATTTGCGCTGAGCGGCAGCGGCATAGTCGAACACCTCGTAGCGGTAGTTCATCTGGCTGGCGTCGAGCATCTTGGTACCATCGATGGGGTGGGTGACATATACGCTCTCCAGGGCGCGTTGCTCGTCCTCGGTGGCTTTCTTCCAGGGTATGGACTTGGACCAGTCGAGTCGGGGTGTGATGGGGTTACCCTCCTTGTCCTCCTCGATCTTGTAGGTCTCGTCGCCTCCGTAGGCGGGGTCGGCTAGTCGTTCGCGGATGATGCTGTCGCGTACCCAGTACACAAACTGACGGTATTTGGCGTTGGAGACCTCGGTCTGGTCCATCCAGAAACCATCCACGCTGATGTCTCGTGAGGGGAATCCGGCACCCCACAGGGTGTCGTTCTCTTCCAGTCCCACGCGCAGTGAGCCTTTGGTCACGGCCACCATGCCGTAGGGGCTGGCTTCGCCGTAGGCTGTGCCGCGCACGCCGGTGATTTCGCCTCCCAGTGCCATGGCGTCGCCTCGTGCTCCGGCACACGATGCCAGTGCCACCAGGGTGCAGAGTACCACCACGGCGGTCATCGGATTCACAAAAAATCTTTTCTTCATGCTTTATTTTTGAGTTTTAGTTGTTATGTCAATAAACCCCCTCCCTTGTGGGGAGGGTTGGGGAGAGGCCCCCCTTCTACAGCACCCTCACGCTCTGGTGTCTGTTGCGGCCTTTCTTGAAGAGGTTGAGGTTGGTGGTATAGGCCAGGTGTATCTCGTGTGTGCCGTTCCACACGCCGATGCCTCCGGTGTACATCTCGTAGCAGTAGCCCACCTGTATGCCGTGGAAGGTGCCGCCCAGGAGCAGCGAGGCCGAGATGGTGGGGCTGTAGCCCAGTCCGGCATAGAACTTTCCCTTGGTGCCCTCGTAGAGTACCCGGGCGGTGACGTCGCCACGCCAGTCCTGCAGGTCCGAGCGCAAAATAGCAGAGGTCTGTATTTTAAATAACGGATGACGGAGCCGGATATTGTATCCACCCGTCAGGAAAAATGCTATGGGGATGTTATATTCGTTCGCTTTTGTGTCTCCCAGCTCCACTTTGGGCGAGAGGGTGTGCATGGCGGCCATGCCAGCGTACCAGTCTTTTCCGTCGAAGCGCAGACCCGCATCCAGGTCGAATGCCGTGCCCTTCACCTCGGCTGTCGTGAGTGCTTGGTCGCCGGTGTCCTCGGTCACCAGTCCGCTGCCGTCGAAGTTCTCGGCCAGCAGGGCACCGCGCACACCTATGCTGAGGCGTCCGCCCCAGAGTCGCTGGTGGTAGGCATACTGCAGGTAGATCTTCTTGTGCGAGAACAGTCCTATCTCGTCGTTCACGAATCCCAGTCCCACACCATGAGCGGGTCCTATCATCCACAGTGGCATGTCGGCCGTGAGTATCATGGTGGCGGGTGCATGGGTGTAGCCCAGCATCTGCATGGCATAGACGCCGTGTACGTCGAGTTGCTCTCCCAGTCCCGCTGCGGCAGGGTTGAAGAAGGTCTGCAGCGCCCAGTAGTGGTTGAACGCCGCATCGTACTGGGCCCGCACCTGAGGTGCAGACACGACCCATACCAGCATCGCAATGGCTGCTATTCTACTCCTTCCTCTCATAAAATCGGGTACAAAAGTAGTGCAAATCTATTAAAAATAACGCGCGACGAGACCAGAAATTGTGTCTCGCCACCCCAAAAATGTGCTTTTTTAGGCTTTTTGGTGCTTTTTTGGGCCGAAAGAGCCCATCAATGGTACATCAACGTGGTCAGACGGTTGGGCTCGAAGATCTCGGCAGCCGTCTCCTGCAGCGTGGTGGCGTCGAGGGCCTCGATCTGCTGGCATACCTCCTCGGTGGTGGCTACATGTCCCGTCAGCAGCATACGCTTGGCTGCCGACAGCGTAGTGTCCTGAAAATTATCTGTCGCTATGCGCAGTTGTCCCTGCATCTGTCGCTTGACGGCTGCCAGGGTTCGTGGTGTAAGGGGTGTGTCAATAAGTCGACGCAACTCCTTATTCACCAGCTTGCTGCAGCGTTCCACATCGTGAGGGTCGCATCCGAAATAGATGGACCATACCCCTGCGTCGCTGTAGGTCATATAGTTGGTCTCGACGGTATAGACGAGTCCTGCTTTTTCGCGCAGTGCGATGTTGAGTCGGCTGTTCATACTCGGTCCGCCCAGCACGTTGTTCAGCAACGATAGGGCCATGCGTCGGGGGTGATTCATGCCGTAGGCTGCCGTTCCCATCATCACGTGGGCCTGGTGGGTGTTCATCTCACGTTCGCGGTAGAGGGATCTCGGGATTGCGGGAATTGAACTTCGGTCTTCCTCAGACGCGACTCGGCAGAATGAATGTAAGCATTCTTCTGCGCTTGCTGCTCCTTCGGTTCCAGCTTTCCAGAATTCCAGAATTCCAGCTTTCCGCCCTTCCCCCTGCTGCAGTGCCTGTTCCACGCGTCGTCTCACATGGTCCTCATCCACCCTGCCGCGGACGAAGAACAAGGCATTCTCTGGCGTGTAGCCGCGCTGGACGAAGTGCTCGAAGTCGGCCGTCGTGTACTCGCGTAGCCGCTCGGCTGTGCCCAGGATGTTGCGCCCCAGGGGGTGGGCTGGGAAGAGCAGTGTCTCGAACTCGTCGAAGATAAGTTCCGACGGCGAGTCGTTGTAGCTCTCTATCTCGTCGCACACCACCTCCACCTCCTTGTCTATCTCCTGCTGGGGATAGGTGCTGCGGAAGACGATGTCCACCAGCAGGTCGATGGCGCGGTCCAGGTACTCCTTGCCGAAGGTGGCATAATAGACCGTCTCCTCCTTGGCTGTGTAGGCATTGAGTTCGCCCCCCACGGCATCAATACGACTCAGTATCTGCATGCTCGTGAGGTGTTGCGTCCCCTTGAAGCTCATGTGCTCGGTGAAGTGGGCCAGACCGCTCTCGCTGTCCAGTTCGTGGCGTGTGCCGTGTGCCAGCGCTATGCCGGCATAGCACACATCGGTCGGCGAAGGAAGGAACAGGATGCGCATCGCTACAACGGACGGTAGTCCGACTGTTTCTGCCCTATGGCGATGCACTCCATCTCGATGAGCCATGCTGGTCGGCACACGGGGGCCCAGGTGATGACGAGGGGCACGCCCAGCATCCTGGCCTCCAGCAGTGGTCGCACCACATCGTGGTCGGTCATGTCGCGCAGGTAGCAGATGGCTACGGCCACATCGGTCATACCCGTCTCGGCCTCGGCCAGCAGTTGTTCCACATTCTCCAGCATGCGGTTGGTCTGTCCCACGATGTCGCCCACGTGCAGCACCTCGCCGCGGTTGTCTATGGAGGCTGTGCCGCTGATGAAGACATGGCTACGGTCGCCGTACTGCACCTCGGTGCCGCGCTCGAAGGTCACGCCGTACTCGCTGGTGCGGTTCAGGTGGGTGGGGGCGTAGAGGTAACGTTGCTGCCCGGCTTCCAGACCCGCCACGGCGTAGGCATCCATCTGCACGATGGAACGGGTGTCGGCGGGTGTGCCTCCTATGCCTGTCGAGGCGATGTAATGGGTGTCGCTGGTGAGTCCCTCGCGCCTGAAGATGTCGCGCCGTGCCTGTACCATGCCGGCATACTGTGAGTCCACGTCACGGACGAAGAACCACGTCCTCACGCAGCCGTCGCGCAGCCTGAGTCCCTCGCGGCGCAGCATGAAGGTATAGTCCTCCATCAGTGTCTGGGTCTGATTGTAGCTGTCGCCCCGCGTGACGGCCATATTCGTGTGGAGGAGATGGCGGTAGCCGTTGTGCTCCAGACTGGGTTCGCTGGAGAGATAGACCCACATGGCCACCTTCGTCCCGTCCAGCGGCGGCTGTCCCACGATGCTCGCTGCTCCTTCGGTTCTGGATTTCTGGACTTCGGGATTTCTGGATTTCTGGACTTCCTGAGCTCCCGAATTCCCGAATTCCTGAATTCCTGAGTTCCTGAGTTCCAGATTTCCTGCGCTCTGCTGGTTCACGATATCGCTGCAGAACACGCGCACGGCATGCTCGGTGGCTCCCTGCAGCACCTCGGTGGTGAGGCGGCTGCGTGCCTCCTGCAGTGCCTGCCACTGTGTGGCATAGTCTGCTGTAGCGCTTGTCCCGTGCAGCATCACATGCCACTCCGTCACCCCTCGACCGCCCATCTCGAAGGCTGCCACCTCGGCCACGACACCCAGGTCGTCCAGGAAATATTTTGCGTACTCCATCCTCACACCAGACTGTCCAGTTCCTGTTTGATGTCCACCAGCTGGGCGCGTATGTCGGTGAGGCGGCGCAGCAGGTCGGCGGTGCCCTGTACCCCTTCGCGGTTGCGGCGTATGAGTTCGCGGGCAGCGGCCAGCTTCATGTTGCGCACCTTCACGAGGTCATACACCAGCCGCACCTCCTCTATGTCGTCCTGGGTGTAGGTGCGGACGCCTGCGGAGTTTTTCTTGGGGTGTATGGTGGGGAATTCCGTCTCCCAGTAGCGCAGCATGCTGGCGGGTATGCCGAACAACTCGCTCACCTCGGCAATGGAATAGAAGAGTTTCAGATTCTTGTTGGACTCGAGTGGCATAATGATGTCTTTTGGCAGTATATGTAAGATTGCGGGTGCAAAGGTAATGAAAAGGTTAGAGCTGAGAGCTGAGAGGTTAGAGTTTTTTTTCTCCGGCAGACGAAAAAACAAGTTTTTTTAGTGAAAAAGGTTAGGGGTTAGAGGTTTTATCATAGATTTATGCTAGGTCAATCGGTGATAAAGGGTTAGGGGTGGGCCTCTTCCCAGCCCTCCCCACAAGGGAGGGGGTGGTCACCTCGCCCGGTCGGAGGGCGACATACCGTATTCCTCCTTGAAGTATTTGGCAAACTGCTTGGGCGAGAAGCCGACGCGATAGGCCACCTGCGAGATGGTGAGGTCACTCTGCTCCAGCAACTGACGGCCCCGCTTGACGCGGATGGCTCGGACGAAACGCAGCGGCGGCACGCCAGTGACGGCCATGAGCTTCTTGTAGAGGCTGCTGCGGCTCATGCTGAGGTCGTCGCACATCTGCTCCACCGAGTAGTCCACCTCGTCGATATGCGCCTCCACCAGGGTGACGACCTGCTGCACCAGGTTTTGGTCGGAGTGATTGATGGTGGTGAAGAAACGCATCTTGGCCTCGTCCATGTCGCGCTGGCGGGCCTGTTCTAGCTCATGGCGCTGGCTGGCGAGGCGACGCTGGTGCTGGAGGTGATAGTGGCGCACAGTGAGGACCACGGCGATGGCTGCTGCGATGGCATAGACCAGCCAAGCCTCCCACGAGGCCCACCAGGGAGGCATGACGCGCAGGAGGAGGCAGGCATAGCGTTCCTGTGCCGTGCTGCCGTCGTCCGCCCTCACTTGCAGCGGATAGTCCCCTGGAGCGAGACGGGGCAGGAGGATGACGTTGCCCTCTATGGCTTGCCACTCGTCGGTGGGACGCAGACGGAAGAGGTAGCGTAGGCGATGCTGGATGGGGTAGTTCATGGCCGACACCTCCAGACCTATGTTGATGTCGGAGTGGCGGAACGTGAGGGTGTCGGTGTGTAGCATGGTGTGGCGCAGCAGGACGCGTCCGTCGGTAATGGGGTGCCCCACCTCCACCCGTTCGCCACCCAGGGTGAGGCCTACCAGACGTGGCTGTCCCACCACCGACTCTTCCAGCACGTGACCGGACGGTGTGATGCGCACGAGGGAGCCCAGACCACCCACGAGGATGTCGCCGTCGGCAAGACAGAGGATGGAACGACGGTTGAAGATGACTTGGCCCAGTCCGTCCTCGGCGGTGTAGCGCCGACAGTGGAAGCCCGTGAATGTGGGTGTAACCTTTGTGATGGCATCGAGAGTGCTGGCCCAGATGTTGCCGAAATGGTCCTCGGCTATGGCATGGACCATCTCGTGGGTGAGGCGCTGGCAGGTGTGGCGCTTCAGGTCGTAGGCCAGCAGCCCCGTATGCTGTCCCACCCACAGCGTAGTGCCTGCCACGTGTAGGATGGTGCGTCCGTCGGTGTCCTTCACCTTGTCCCACCGCAGTGTCTCGGTATCGAGCCGCCAGATGGCGTGGGTGGTAGCGACGTAGAGGTGGCGTCCGTTGTGCGTGGCGACATCGGTGGTGGAGCGGGTGAAGAGAGGCGAGTTGTCGGGTGTGTAGGCATCGGTCTTGCCTGTAGCAGGGTCGTAACACTGCAGTCCTTGGTCGAAGGTGGCCATCCATAGGCGTCCCCGGCTGTCTTCCACCATGCGCTGCACATACTTGAGGCGCTCGTCCGGCACGATGTGGCAATGGCGGGAACGGTCTGTCCAGAAGAGGTGGCCGCCGTAGCAGCCCCACCACAATCGACCCTCGTGGTCCAGCAGGCTGCACACCACCTGATTGCAGGGCAGTCCGTCATGCGCGGCGGTAAGGCGGTGGAGTCGGGGAACAAGGGCTGAGGACGCTATGCCTGCATTGGTCTCGTCCACTGTGGCGATGCCCTGACTGTCGAACCCCATCCACAGCCGCCCCTCGGCATCGGTGACGAGACAACTCACGTCCTCGCCTCCAGGCATGGCGATGCGCCGGATGGGTGTCTGACGCAGCGGGACAAAGGCAGCACCCTGCTTGCTCAGTCCCACCCACATGGTGGAGGGGGAAGACGAGCCGGTTGTATCATCGCTGTCGAGGAAGAAGCAGACGACATGGTTATCGACGAGTCCAGAGAGGTTCTGATGGTTCTGATGGTTCTGATGGTTCTGATGGTTCTGATGGTTCTGAGGGTGATGAGGGGTGATGAGGGGAATGGTGCAGACGCCAGCGTTGTCGGTGCCAATCCACAGATGCCCCTCCTGGTCATCGACCAGACAGGTGATCATACGTCCAGTTTGTTCCACGGCAGTCCACGCGTGGTGACTCGCGTCGTAGCGATCCAAATGGCTGGTGTGTGGGACGAACCTCCACAGCGAGCCGTCGCTGGCCGTGTAGAGCCGGTATTTGCTCTCTCCGCTCCCTTCGTCTGCCACCATCAGACGGGCCTTGCCATCCCGGCAGGTGAGGTCGGTCATGTGCTGCCCGGGAGGGAGGACAATGCGCGAGAGACGACGCTGGTGGAAGTCGTAGTGGAAGAGATGGTCACGACCGGTGCTCTCGGCCCAGAGGCCCCGATCGTCGTCCACGGTGATCATGCGTATGGGCTCGGTGATGCCGTAGCGGGCCAACTGGCTGGCGTAGTCGGACGAGAAACGGTCCTCGTCCTCGTGATAGACGAATATGTCCCACTTGCCCGTCACCCACAGTATGTTGTCGGCTGTCTCGTAGATGTGGCCCAAGTCCACCGACTGCACCAGGGTGTCGGGTATGAGGGTGTAGGGCTGGAAACGGTAGCCGTCGTAGCGGTCCAACCCCGCCAGGGTGAGGAACCAGAGTGCCCCGTTGTGGTCGCGATGAATGGCTTTGACGTAGTTGTCGCAGCCCCCTTGTGCCAGGTTGAGCGTACGGAACGCCGCGTGGGACTGGCCCGACATGGCGAGCAGGATGACGAGTGCGATGAGGATGTTTCTGTACATGGTGTTTGTGCTGGGGTCGGTGCAAAGGTAATGAAAAGGTTAGAGGTTTGAGGTTAAAGGTTAGAGTTTTTTTCTCCGGCAGACGGAAATAGAGCATTTTCTTGGAAAATCGACGCGGAGAGGCAGACGATGAGCGGAAAAATTGCGAAAACGAGGTCCGAAATGGTGATTTTCATTATCCTATTTGTGTAAAAAACACTCCCATTTGTGTAAATACTATTTCGGGATAGTAAAACTTCTAACCTCTAACCTCAAACCTCTAACCATTCCTCTACCTTTGCCCTACCAATCTGTTTTCATATCCATTTTCATATTCATTTTTCATCTTTTCCCAACAACCCATCATCATGAAGAAATCCTATGCTTTTCTGCTGACGCTCCTCTGCTGCGTCGCCATGAGTGCCAGGGTGGACATCGACTTCTCTTCGAAGTGCACCGACGGCAAGAACACCATCGAAGCCCTCAGTGCCTGGGGGTGGTATGGCGTGAGTGGCAAGAACTACGACATCGAAGAGGCCGACTACATCTACATCAAGTACGAATCGACCTGCGACTTCAACCTCATCCTGCGCAATCAGGACTACGAAACAGCCTACAGCACCACCTGCAAGATGGCCGACAACGAGGGCTACATCCGCATCTCGCCCCTCTCGTGCCAGTATTTTGGCGACATTGTCATCCAGAACAAGGCTGCGGGAGTCATCACCATTGAGCGCTTCTACTTCTGCACCGAGGACGAGTTCTACAATCCCAACCCACAGGACCGCGACGAGGCACTGCAGAACCTGAAGGAAATCTATCAGCGCTACTATCCTTATCTCCTCTCGTGCGTGCCCGGGACAGGATTTGGCAACTACCCCGAGGAACTCTATCAGGCTTTTGCCGATGCGCTGGAAGCAGCCCTCGTCCTCGACGACGATGTGAAGGTGAACGACCTGACGACCGAGCAACTCAACGCCATGTCGCAGGCCATCGTGGACACCTACCGAGCCCTCATGGCAGGCAAGATCAAGTATCTGCCCCAGGATGGCTATTACCGCTTCGTGGCAGCACGTATGTTCGACAACAACACCGTGAAAGGACTCTACAGTACCTCCTCGGGCGCCAACGGCTGGAAGACCCTCGACGAGCAGGACCCCGAGTTCATATGGACTCTGCAGCACCAGGACGACGATACCTATCTCCTGCAAAACGCGGGCAATCGACTCACCTTTGTCAAGGCCACTGAGTGCGGCGACGACACCAAGTACATTGCCATAGACCCCATCACCCGACCCGAGGACGGCTACCATTTCAACTGGACCCTGAGCACAGAGGAGGACGTCGTGGTCTTCAATTTCCGCATGAGTACCGACGAGGAAGGAGCATACAAGTATGTGCATGCCAACAACCACAACAGCGGGGCAGGCGAGGGGAGCACTATGACGACCTGGTGCAACACCACGGGCGAACAGGGTGCCAGCGAGTGGTACCTGCAACCCATCGACGAGGAGACGGCGCGCGAGATCCTAGAGGGTTCGGAGTGGAAGTACGACTTCGGCACCATGCTGGAGGATGCCAAAGCCAAGGTGGTGATAGCCAACGACCAGTCGCGCACACGACTCATCAACGATGCCAGCCAGTTCAGCAGCCCCTACAGTCAGAACGATCTTGGCAACCGTGACGGAGGCAGTCTGAGCGAGGGCGTCCTCCTCGACGGCGACAACAGCACCTTCTGGCACAGTGTGTGGGAGATGGGGCAGCCCGAGGCTGGCGTCCACTACCTGCAGGTGCGACTGGAGGACGGTGTCGAGGGCGAGGTGGAGTTTGACTTCGCACGTCGCAAGGCCAGCGATGACCACGTCACCCTCTGGGGTATCTACGGCAGCAACGACTCGGAGGGCGAGAAGTACGACTACGAGTGGATCTGCGACCTCAGCACACCCTATGGCGAGCGTGGCGAGAGCATCAAGACGAGTTTCAGCATAGAGGACGGCAAGAACTACGAGTACCTGCGCTTCTATGCCGAGGAGACGAGCAGCAGTCGCGGATACTGGCATGTCAGCGAGTTCCAACTCTACCAACTCACGCCCAACCTCAACAACCAGGCCAGCCATATGGGAGAGGCCTACACCAATCTGGTGAAAGCCATCGAGGAGGCCGAGAAGGTGGACGCCACCACCATTACCCGCGCAGACTACGAAGCACTCAAGGAGGCCTACGATGCGTTCATGGCCATCTTCGTAGACCCCACACCGCTGCGCCAGGTCATCGAACAGGCCGAGCCCGCACTGGACCTCTATGTGGAGGGTGAGAACCCTGGCGAGTGGACGCCAGGGCAGGACGGCGGTATCGCCCAGGCACTGGAGGAGGCCCAGTCCTACGACCAGAGTGGCGTTTACACCCAGGCCCAGACCGATGCCTTTGTGGAGGCACTCACCGATGCCGAGGCCAAACTGCTGGCTGCCGCCAACAAGGTCTCGCCCGACAAGTACTATGCCATCCACTTTGCCAGCGAGGAGCTCTATGAGCAGCAGGGCTGGAGTAAGGGTAATGTCGTGAGCGAGGACGCTGGCGACCTCTTCGACACCTATGTCTGTCCCGCCGATGCCGAGACGTTGCAGCGAACACCTGCCAGCGAGGTGCGTCAGGGCAGTTACATGTTCTTCACCAACGACCTGCAGGCCGACATCACCTTCCGCTTCGTCCCCGTAGGCGCGGATACCTACGTCATCCAGCACCAGGCCAGCGGTCTCTTCGTGGAGATTTACGGCTACGACAGTTGGACGGGCCTGACACTCAACCCCACCCTCTTCACCGTGGAGGCAGTAGGTCATGGCGAGAACATCATCCATGGCGTGAACTACGAGGGCAAGGATGTGGCCTACCTCCATGCCCAACTCTCGGACCACCGTCTCGTGACGTGGCACGACCACTATGTGGGCAGCAACTCGGGTCTGATGCTTGAGGAGATGGGCGCGGTGGCCGAGGAGGGCGAACCCAACTCGCCCCTCTTCGACATCCGACCGGGCGAGGTGACCACCTACTGCTACCCCGTCGCCATCACACCCGAGGAGGGACAACTCTACACCGTGGCAGGTACCTTCGTCCAGAACGAGAAGACCTATGTGGCCCTCGAAGCCGTGGAGACTGCCGCCCCAGCACAGCCCGTGGTGATGATGTACCCGGGCGAGTATGTGGAGAAGGACGAGGAGGCCGAGGATGATCTCCGCTCGTTCGCCGTAGGTGTGGGTACCGAGGTGGTGACGACGCCGCAGAACGAGGGGGCTCTGGTGGGTACCTTCGTGAGTCTCGATCTCACCGAGGAGGCCATCCTCTTTGCTGAGGGTGGCTGCAGGTTCGGCACCGAGGAGACAGTCAAAGTAGCTGGGAACCGCGCCTATGTCGTTCCAGGCAAGGTGGAGGCCGACCCCGCACAGTCCTACAGACTCGTGCTGGAGGTGGGCGGTACGACCGATGCCATCCACGATGCCCTGGCCAGGGTAGCCCAGACCACAACCATCTACACCCTCGACGGACGCGAGGCAGGACGGGGCAACCTCGGTACGCTCCAAAATATGAGACAAGGTATCTATGTCATCAATGGAGTGAAAGTACTGGTGCGCTAAAATGAAAGACACGATCTGGAACAATATACGTTTGGTATGGCAGGTCCCTCTCCTGGGACTTGCCATGTTGAGTAGTGTGCTGCTGTTGCTGAGTCCTGTCGTGGTACAGGCCCAGGTGAAGAACCTGCGCATACACCTCAGCGACGGTACCGTAGTGCGCTACAATCTCGCCACCATCGACAGCCTCACCATCGAGGATATCCCCCAGTGGGCCAATCGCAGCGAGGAGGCGCGCCGCCTGCTCTCCTACATGCAGGAGAATACTGGGCAGAAGATGCTGACGGGTACCATGGCTTGTGTGAACTACAACACCAACGAGGCCGACTGGGTGTATAAGCACACGGGCAAGTACCCCGCCATCAACTGCATCGATTTCATCCACGATATCTATTCGGGTTCGTGGATAGACTACGGCAGCACCACGCTCTGGCGGGGCTGGACCAACAAGCGTGGCATCATGGCAGCGATGTGGCACTGGGGCATGCCCACCAACGATGGCGAGGGCTATACCTGCACACCTGGCGAGGCGGACGACGAGACGGGGTTCAAGCCGTCGGCCATCTTCGAGCCCGAGTCGGATGGTTACAAGACGATGATGGCACGCATCGACCAGATAGCAGAGTGGCTCAAACCCCTCGCCACAGCACGCATCCCAGTACTGTGGCGACCCCTGCACGAGGCACAGGGCAACTGGAGCGAGCAGGCACCCGGGGTGAGTTGGCACAAGGCGTGGTTCTGGTGGGGCATAGATGGTCCAGAGGCCTTCGTGGAGTTGTGGCGCGTGATGTACGAGCGCATGGTGGACCATCACGGTCTCACCAACCTCATCTGGGTCTTCACGGCAGGGGATTCCAAACGGTGGTACCCAGGCGACGAATATGTGGACATCGTGGGCTATGACTTCTACAATGCTTCGCTGGAGAAGATGCACACCTGGTACGACATCTTCCAGCAGACCTACCCGGGCAAGCTGTATGCCATCAGCGAGTGCGGCAGCATCCCCTATGTATCGGAGCTGTGGGAGGACGGTCAGTACTGGAACTATTTCATGCCCTGGTATGACTACGACCGTACCAGCAAACCCTCGGATTCCGCCTTTGGCAGCACCGAACACAGCAATGCCGACATCGACTGGTGGAAGGATGCCCTGCAGCAGGACTTCGTCATCACCCGCGACGAGTTGCCCAACTTCCGCTGAAAAAAAGCCTCTTTTTCGCCAGCCGGAGGAAAAAAACCGTTAGCCGTTGACCGTATTCCGCTCGGTTTGCACTACCTTTGCGCCCGCAAAAGTAAAAAAACACAATAAAGGTGGGTTCTATAAATTCTTGTCTATGTGATTTTGCCTTTTGCATAGAGCAGATTGCTGCGCAGAGCGAGGGAGCATACATTGTTATGTGACCGAGTGATAAACAGCAAGATGCCTACGCAAAGGAAAAAGCGCAGACAAGTTTTTCAGACTCACCATACGGTAAAAACGTAGAATTTATAGAACACACCTAATGACTGCTAACGAGATTCGCGAATCCTACAAGAGATTCTTCGAGCAGAAGGGCCACGCCATCGTGCCCTCGGCTCCCATGGTCGTGAAAGACGACCCCACACTCATGTTCACCAACGCTGGCATGAACCAGTGGAAGGATGTCATCCTGGGCACCAAAGACCCCGAGCCCCGTCGCCGTGCCGACTCGCAGAAATGTCTGCGCGTGAGCGGCAAGCACAACGACCTGGAGGAGGTGGGCCACGACACCTACCACCACACCATGTTCGAGATGCTGGGCAACTGGAGCTTTGGCGACTATTTCAAGGAAGGTGCCATAGACATGGCGTGGGAGTATCTGGTGGATGTGCTGGGACTCGACCCCAAGAACCTATATGTCACCGTCTTCGAGGGCGCTCCCGAGGAGGGCGTGGCCCGCGACGACGAGGCCGCTGCCATCTGGGCCAAGCACGTCCCTGCCGACCACATCATCGACGGCAACAAGCACGACAACTTCTGGGAGATGGGCGACACGGGCCCCTGCGGTCCCTGCTCCGAGATACACCTCGACAGCCGTACCCCCGAGGAGCAGGCCAAGGTGCCGGGACGCGAGCTCGTGAACAAGGACGATCCCCAGGTCATCGAGATCTGGAACCTCGTCTTCATGCAGTTCAACCGCAAGGCCGACGGCTCGCTGGAACGACTGGCCATGAATGTCGTGGACACGGGCATGGGCTTCGAGCGTCTGGTGCGTGCCCTGCAGGGTAAGCATTCCAACTACGACACCGACGTGTTCCAGCCCCTCATCCAGGCCATCGAGCAACTCTCGCAGCGGAAGTATGGCGAGGACGAGGCTGTGGATGTGGCCATGCGTGTCATCAGCGACCACATACGTGCCGTGGCCTTCAGCATCGCCGACGGACAGCTGCCCGGCAACGCCAAGGCAGGCTATGTCATCCGTCGCATCCTGCGTCGTGCCGTGCGCTATGCCTACACCTTCCTGGGTCAGAAGCGACCCTTCATGCATCTGTTGCTGCCTACCCTCGTGGCCGAGATGGGCGCTGCCTACCCCGAACTGGTGGCCGGACAGGAACTCATCGGCAAGGTCATCAAGGAGGAGGAAGAGAGCTTCCTGCGTACGCTGGAGACGGGTATCCGTCTGCTGGACAAGGTGATGGAGGCCACGAAGGCTGCTGGAGCATCCCAGATCACGGGCGAGCAGGCCTTCACGCTCTTCGACACCTACGGATTCCCCCTCGACCTGACCCAGCTCATCTGTCGCGAGAACGGTCTGGCCGTGGATGAGGAGGGCTTTGCCGCCGAGATGCAGAAGCAGAAGGAGCGTGCCCGCCATGCCGCTGCCGTGGAGACCGACGACTGGGTGGAGGTGACGGCAGGCGTCACCGAGACGGAGTTCACGGGCTGGGACCTCACCGAGCAGGAGTGTCGCATCGTGCGCTACCGCAAAGTGGTGCAGAAGAAGCAGACCTACTACCAGATCGTGCTGGACAAGACACCTTTCTATGCCGAGAAGGGCGGACAGGTGGGCGACCACGGCGTCATCTGCAGCGAGCACGAGACGATAGACATCCTGGACACCAAGAGCGAGAACGGACTCACCGTGCACATCGCCAAGGAGATGCCCCGCTGCCCCGAGGCACCCTTCATGGCTTGCGTGGATGTGGAGGCACGTCGCGCCTCGGAGGCCAACCACTCGTGTACACACCTGCTGGACCAGGCCTTGCGCGAGGTGCTGGGCACACACGTGGAGCAGAAAGGCTCGCTCGTGGGACCCGACGGCCTGCGCTTCGACTTCAGCCATTTCCAGAAGGTGACCCCCGAGGAGCTGCGTGCTGTGGAGCGCATCGTCAACGAGCGTATCCGCCAGAACATACCCCTCCAGGATCACCGCAACGTCCCCATCGCCCAGGCCAAGGAACTGGGAGCCATCGCCCTCTTCGGCGAGAAGTACGGCGACCTTGTGCGCGTGGTTCAGTTTGGCAGCAGCGTGGAGTTCTGTGGCGGTTGCCATGTGCGGGCTACGGGCCAGATAGGCATGGTGAAGATCGTGAGCGAGAGCAGCGTGGCTGCCGGCATACGCCGCATCGAAGCCATCACGGGAGCCAAGGTGGAGGAAACCCTCTACCGTCTGCAGGACACTGCCGATGCACTGCGCACCCTGGTGGGTGGAGTGCCCGACGTCAAGGCCGCCGTGGAGAAGGTCATCGAGGAGAACAGTGGTCTCAGGAAGAAGGTGGAGGAGTTCATACACGAGCAGGCCAAAGCCGTGAAGGCCGACATCCTGGCCCGTGGTGTGGACCGCGACGGCGTGATGATCTACAAGAGCATGGTCATGCTGCCTGCCGATGCCGTCAAGGACATTGCTTTCCAGATTCGTGCCGAGGTGGACAACGCCCTGGTGGTGCTGGGCTCCATCAACGAGGGCAAGCCCATGCTCACCTGCGCTGCCAGCGATGCCCTGGTGAAGGACCATGGTGTGAACGTGGGTAAGACCATACGCGAGGCAGCCCGTCTCATCCAGGGTGGTGGCGGCGGTCAGCCCCATTTCGCCACCGCAGGAGGCAAGGACCCCAACGGCCTCATGAGCGCCCTCGACAAGTTCGTGGAACTAACCGCTAACCGCTAACCGCTAACCGCTAACCGCTAACCCCTAACCTCTAACCCCTACCCCCCCCTCCCTTGTGGGGAGGGCTGGGGAGAGGCTCCCCTCCCATGCGCATTGTCTCGGGCAAATACCGTGGCCGGCATTTCGAGGTGCCCCGCAGCTTCAAGGCGCGTCCCACCACGGACTTCGCCAAGGAGAACCTGTTCAATGTGCTGCGCGGCTACATCGATTTCGAGGACGAGGCCCCAGTGGCTCTCGACCTCTTTGCGGGCACGGGGAGCATCACGCTGGAGCTGCTCTCGCGTGGCTGTCGGCGTGTGGTGGCGGTGGAGATGGATCCTGCGCATGTGACCATGATACATCGGTTTCTGGCGCAGTTGCAGGACACGGGAGCCCAGGTGCTGCGAGCCGATGTGCTGCGCTATCTGGCGCGTCCTCAGGGGCAGTCGTTCGATTTCGTCTTTGCCGACCCTCCCTATGTCATGCCCGAGATTCCCGACCTGCCCTCCATGGTGCTGGGCGAGACAGGACCGCTCAAGGAGGGGGGCATCTTTGTGCTCGAGCACGGCGCCGCCCACGATTTCGCCGACCATCCCCTCTTGGTGGATCACCGCGAGTATGGCAGCGTGAACTTCAGCATCTTCAGGAAAACAACCACCCCTAACCTCTAACCTAACCACCCCCTCCCTTGTGGGGAGGGCTGGGGAGAGGCTCCCCCCTATATCCTGTTCAGCAGCAGGGCCATGAGGTCGAGGGGGACTTCCTTCTCAGCTGCGAGGGGCGCTCCCGCAAAGAGGTCCTTGGGGGCGAGGAGACGCACGGTGCGTATGTAGTCTTCGAGCGAGGTCTTGAGCGTCCCAGCATCGTAGTCTGTGTGGGCGATGAGGACCATCTCGTCGTGCTCGGCATCCAGCTTCATGTTCTTCCAGAGGTTGAGGAGCAGGTAGAGGGTGTTGGAGAGGCTGGTGTTCTTTGTCCCGAAGTTATTGGCCACCCACAGATGTCCGTCACTGAAGGCAAAAGTGGACATCGTCATGCTGTCGAGGCAGACATACAGCGTATGTGTGTCGGTCTCGGCATTGTCGGTATCGTAGCGCAGCAGCCGTTCCTGCAGCATGGCGTAGGCTCCGAAGAAACGTGCGGTGGGGTAGTGCTGCAGGATGACCTCCTCCACATCGGTGGGTATGCTGTAGAGTTCCACACTCTCCAACTGAGGCAGGATGGTGTAGATGACCTTGCATCGCTGCGCAGCCTTCTGCCCGCTGCTCGCTGCCTCCTCCCCGTCGCCGATGGTGAAGTGGTAGAGTGTCTCGGCCTCGTCGCGCCGGAACTCCTCCAGGGGTACTCGTGTGGCGGGCGAGCAGACGAGGACAAAGACCTGATCGATGAGGTTGTTGTAGTACTCCTGACGTTCCAGCTCGGCCAGCAAACGTCCGGGCAGCGTCTCGCCGGGGTTCAGCACGAAGTGTTCGCCCCGGATGAGTGTGCTCGTCTGGGGGTCGCAGACAAAAAAAGAGAATCCATCCGCGTGGAGGCGGATGGATAGACTCTGCAGACGGTAGGACTTATTCCTCCCAGTTGCCGGCATTGTTGTTCCAGTTGTAGAGGTCACCAATCTTCAGACCGGCATACTTGCCAGCGTCGTCGGCCAGTTGCTGACGGTTCACGACCTCGCGTTCGCCATTGCGTCCCATGTTCTTGAGGATGCTGCTGTAGGGTGCCGAGCACTGCATGATATGCTGGATGTCGCCCCCGCGGGTGAGGGTGGCGTAGGTGATGAGCTCGAAGCTATCCTCGTCGGCAAAGGGGATGAACTTGAGGCTGTCGCAGTTGAAGTCGGGGCCGAAGAGAGAGTCCTTGAGGTTCACCCAGGTGGTGTCGCGACGGAAGCCCTCGAGCTTGTACTCGGCTATGGCGGCAGCGTCGCCACTGTTGACGATGGCTGCGGCCTTGGACTCGGTGAGACCCTTCTCCATCTGCTCGTCGGTGAGCACACCTTCCTTCACGATCTTGGCAATCTTGCCCGTGCGTACGAACTCCACCAGTTTCCAGAGACTGTCGCAGTAGTGACGGTCCTCGGTCTGGATCTTGTATTCTTCCTGAGCGGCACGAATCTGCAGGAGGCGTGCCTTGGTGGCGGCTTCGCGCTGCTCAACTTCGGCAGCAAACTGCTGCGTGTTGTGGATACTGAGGAAGCAAATCACTAAAAGTCCCACAACACAGAGGGCCAAAATGAGATTAAAGAGTTTTTTCATGCGTCTTTACGGATTTTTTTTTGTAATTTCGCAGCAAAATTAGAACAAAAAATTGGAATAGGCCGCATCTTCGGCCAACTTTTTTGCACCAGATGCCAATAATTGAGCAAATGAAGGGGTTAATCCTCCAAAAATTTGGTTTCGCTCCCACCAAAGAGCAGGAAAAAGCTGTTTTGGGAATGGCCGAATTCGTGATGCAGCACACCGACGAAGAGATTTTCGTCTTGCGAGGCTATGCCGGAACGGGAAAGACCTCGCTGGTGGGAGCCTTGGTGGCTGCGCTCGACGCTTTGCAGCAGTCGTGTGTGCTCCTGGCCCCTACGGGACGGGCTGCCAAAGTCTTCTCGGGCTACGCCGCACACAAGGCGTTCACCATACACCGACGCATCTACCGTCAGAAGTCGTTCGACGGCGACACGGCCTGCTTCGGCCAAGGCATCAACACCGCCAAGAACACCCTCTTCATCGTGGACGAAGCCTCGATGGTGACGGGCGACGCTCTGGGCGATGGGGGCTCGTCGGCCCTCTCGTTCGGTACGGGCCGCCTGCTGGACGACCTCGTACATTTCGTCTATAACGGACGTGGATGCCGTCTGCTGCTGGTGGGCGATGCGGCCCAGCTGCCCCCTGTGGGCACGTGCGAGAGTCCGGCCCTGGACCGTTCCGTCCTGGAGGGCTACGGCCTGGTTGTGCGCGAGGCTTCGCTGACGCAGGTGGTGCGTCAGATGTCCGACTCGGGCATCCTCTACAACGCCACCCTGCTGCGTCGGTGTCTGCTCGACGATGATGTCTATGCGTTGCCAGTCATGCAGTTGCAGGGCTTCGCCGACATCGTGGCGGTGCCTGCAGGCGAGCTGCTCGAGATGCTGGACGACTCATACCGCTGCTGTGGCGAGGACGGCACCATCATCGTGACACGCTCCAACGTGCGCGCGTTGTTATATAATGAGGGAATACGTGCACGCGTGCTCTACTACGACGAGGAGCTGTGCAGCGGCGAGCAACTCATGGTGGTCAAGAACAACTATTTCTGGCTCGACGAGGGCGAGGAGGACGAGGCCCTGACAGCAGGGGCTGCACCCACCGAGGCCCCCTTCATCGCCAACGGCGACACCTGCATCCTGCGCCGCTACCGCAACGAGCGCAGCGAGCATGGCTTCCGCTTCGTCGATGCCATCCTGGTCTTTCCCGACTACGACAACACCGAGGTGGAGGCCACCCTGCTCCTCGACACCCTGCATGCCCAGTCGCCTGCCCTCACACGCGAACAACAACGCGAGCTGTTCCAGCATGTCTGGGACGACTACCCCGAATATACCAACAAGCGCGACCGCATGAAAGCGGTGCGGCGCGACCCCTTCTTCAATGCCCTGCAAGTCAAGTACGCCTATGCCGTCACCTGTCACAAGGCACAGGGAGGACAGTGGCCACACGTCTATATCGACCAAGGCATGATTACCGAGGACATGCTGGGGCCCGACTACTACCGATGGCTCTACACCGCCATCACACGAGCCACCCAGAAGGTGTTCCTCATCAATTACCAAGCGCCTATGACCTAGAATTTATAGAACACCTCATGTCACAGACTTTTATCCTCAACCTGGCCAAGTTGCCGAGCAACCTCGACTTTGGTTACCGCCTCGGCGACCAATGTCTCATCTACGACAACCTCGAAGACTCTGTCGTCTTCCCTGCCGAGCACGGACTCTTTCCCGTCAAGTGCGAGACGTTCTTCTCGCTCACCGTCGTCGCGGGTAGCGTGCACCTGGAGGTGAATATGCACGAGCTCACGGTCCAGGAGGGCCAGACCCTGCAACTCATGCCGGGCAGCATCTTCCTCGGCATCAGCGTGACGCCCGACTTCAAGTTCTACGCCATCGTCGTCGATCCCCGCTTCTTCGAGCAGATGCGTCAGCATATAGGGCTGCAGGTCAATCCCACACACCGCTACTATGCCTACCATGTCCACAACGGCGTCCCCGATATGCTGTGGCGCAGCCGACAGATGTACACCCTCATCAAGTCAGAGATGAAGGCGCCCGACTACCGCTACAAGCACGATGTCATACAGCGCTACTGCGAGATATGGATACTCAAGATACTGAGCACGGTGCAACGCCCGCAGCCGTTACCAGAACGCGCACAAGCCGCAGCCCAACATTCGGCACAGGACGCTTATCGGTTCATGGGTCGCAAGGCGCAGATATTCCACGATTTCATCGCACTCCTGGCCGAGCATTGCGTGACCGAGCACAACATGGCGTTCTATGCCCGACAGATGAGCCTCACCCCCAAGTACCTGTCCAACACCGTCAAGGAGGTGAGTGGCAAGAGCGGCCTGAGGTGGATAGACGAGTATGTGCTGCTGGAGGCCAAGGCCCTGTTGCGCAGCGGCAACATCACGGTCAAGGAGGTGAGCCAGCACCTCAACTACCCCTCGCAGAGCATGTTCGGACGCTTCTTCAAGAAGATGACGGGCTACTCGCCCCACGAGTACCAGCTGCTGTAGCCCCCCCCACGACTACTCGGCGAGGATGGTGAACTCGGCACCCGTGGCAAAGTCCTGACCATCCTGACTGGAGAGGGCGGTGAAGCGGAGGTAGCGGGCCTTGGTGGGCGTGGCAAAGAGCACGCGCTGCTCCTTCTTGCTGGGCGTGAAGGCTCCCTGCTGAATGGGGTCGGCCCAGTGTTCGCCGTCGTCGCTCAGCTGTATCTTATAGTCCTTGATGTCGCCATTGTGGCCGCCATCCTGTCGCATGAGGTAGGTGAAGCCCTTGATGGTCTTCGTCTCGCCGCAGTCGAAGTCTATCCAGTGTGGGTACTGTGCCACGGTGATGCTGTACATCGTGTGCCAGAAAGTATTGGGATCGCCATCCACGAGGAGTCCGGCATGTTCGTAGTTCTCTTGCGAGCTCACATACTTGATGGTCACGGGGATGCTCTCTATCTTGTCAAACGAGGCGGTGGCCTTCAGTTGCTCCTCGCCCTCGTACCATGCCGAGATGGTGCCTCCGTCGCGGAATTCGATGGGCGTGCCTGCATAGAGCATACCCCTTGAACCCTTTGAACCCTTTGAACTCTTGAACCCTTGAACTCTTGAACCATTTGAACCCTTGAACCCTTGAACTCTTGAACCCTCTGCACTCCCCACACTATACCTCACGGGCTTCTCGCCATCGCCCTGGATAGTCACCTTGCCGGCGGGGTCGCGCACGATGGAGACGGGGTACTGATAGGCCGTGAGCACATGAGCCCTGTCCACCACATCATCGCCTGCCACGAGAGGACGAATCACGAAGGACATCTGGTGCAGCGTGCCCTTCACACGGTCGTGCTCCAGAGGACCACCCTGTCCGCAACTATTGCCACCCAGGCCCGTCACCTGACAGTCCAGATGGATGTAGGTGCCGTCGCTCTCGGGCAATTCGTGCGGGTGCTGTGCCAGGGTCATCTGCATATCGCTCCAGGGTAGGGCCGAGGTGGACATACGCTCGTCGTAGTTGGCCACGAAGAGCAGACCGCTGCCACCCTCGTCCGTCACGGCACACCAGCGCACATCCTCGTGGTTGCCCATGCTCTGGGGCTTGGGGAAATGGACGAACTGCTCGGCCACGCTGCCCTGGTAGCGTCCCACGAAACTACCCGTCTTGCGGTCGGCGTAGTTGTTCCAGGGTCCGCGTCCGTAGTAGTCGAGGTGGTCGAAGGTCTTGGGCATCTGCAGGGCATAGCCCAGACGGGGCAGCACCAGCGAGGCATCGCTGCTCACGATGCTGCTCACCAGGTTCACGCTACCGTCGGGATAGACGGTGTAGCGCTGTGTCGTGGTGAAGGCGAAATCCTGCTCTGTCGTCTCGCGTACCGCGTCGATGCGTTCGAAGGGGTTGCCCGACGTGCCCTGTCGCATCACGGGACGACCGATGTGGCGGCCCTGCGAGCGGGTGACGTAGATGATGCTGATGCCGCCGTCGGCCTCCTGCTGGATCATGGGGGCTGCCTCGGCACGGTGCCCGAGGTCGTAGAGTCCGTTCTGGAACCAACCGTTGCGGGCCCAGTTGTCGTTATCAACGGGAGCGCGGAAAGCATTGATCTTGGGACCATGGCCCGCCTCGATGAGGTACTTGCCCCTGTGCAGGTAGTGCGAGATATAGCCCTCGCTATCGTCGAAGGTCACCTGGAAATCCTTGCCTATGATACTCGTCTCCGTTCCGCCACGTACGATGCGCAGCGCCTCGCTCCCCTTCTGCTGAGCCGCAGCGATGGTGGGATAGCTTGTCTGGGCAGCCGCGCGGGCAAACTCAAACGACTCGGCCATCTGCACATAGCCCTTCGGGGCCCAAGGCATCTGCGTGGGGGTGAGGAAATCCACCTCCAGCGTCCACGCATCGCTCAGCGCGGCCACATCCACACTCGTGGGCACGCTCACCTTCACCGTCTTGCGTGGAGCCAGACCCTCGACACCCTCCAGGGTGCCCTTGTCCAGCACCTTACCCTCGCTGCTGATGGTGTAGGTGACATCGTAGTTGAGGGGCTCGAAGTAATTCTTGTTGAACACCTCCACCACCTTGCCATCGTCCTGGGCCTGCACACCCACATTCTGATACACGCGCTTCACCTCCCAGTACTGAGGCTTGGGCGTGAGGTCGGGCAGCATGATGCCGTTCATGCAGAACATGCCATCGTTGGGCCAGTCGCCGTGGTCGCCGCCGTAGCCCATATATCTCGTACCGTCGGGGGTGTAGGTGTCGATAGCCTGATCCACCCAGTCCCAGATGGCTCCGCCACAGAAGAAATTGGTGCTCTCCATAGCCTCCCAGTAGTCCACGAGATTGCCGCAAGCGTTACCCATCGAGTGGGCATATTCGCTGATGTGGAAGGGATACTTCATCTTGTACCTGCCCTTCACGGCCTGACGCACCCAGTCGATGGAAGGGTACTGGTTGCTGCCCATATCCACGATGTCGTTGTTGCGTTCATACTGCACGGGACGACTCGTGTCGAAGTCCTTGATGGCGGCATAGGCAGCCTCGAAGTTCTTGCCCGGACCGGCCTCGTTGCCCAGACTCCAGATGACGATGCTGGGGTGGTTCACATGCGCGTGTACCATCTCCATGTTGCGGGCCACATGAGCGGCCTCCCATTCGGCAGGATGACTCAGACTCTCCTTGCCATAGTAGTACTGATGGCTCTCGATGTTGGCCTCGTCCTCCAGATAGAGACCGTATTTGTCGGCCAGGTAGTACCAGTAGGGGTCGTTGTTGTAGTGCGAGAGACGAACATGGTTGATGTTGCCGCGTTTCATGAGCATCACCTCCTCGGTCATCTGCTCGTGGGTAATGGCATGGCCGCGAGAGGGACTCGTCTCGTGGCGGTTCACGCCCTTGAGCTTCACGGGTTGGTTGTTGACATAGAAATAGCGTCCCGCCAGGCCGAACTCATCCTCCTCGGCCTTGGTGTCGCGTATCTCCACCTTGCACACGCCGAAGAACGTAGAGACACAGTCCAGCACACGACCCTTCTTGTCGCACACCTCCGCGGTGAGGACATAGCGGTACGGAGCCTCGGCACTCCACATACGGGGATGCGAGAGAGCCTGGGTCGTATGGTGAATCCCCACTATCCCCTCTTTACCCACTATCCCCTCTTTACCCTCTATCCCCTCTTTACCCTCTATCCCCTCTATACTCTCTACCCGCTCTACCCCCTCTTCCACCTCGTCGGTGTAGAGCACCAGAGGCTTGCAGGTGTAGCGGATGCTGATGCCTTTAGGGGCTTTCTTGGCCCATGTCTGCAGCGTGGTCTGTATGTCCACGACGGCCTTGTCGCCACTGATCGAGGCGGTACGGACCACGAGGTCCTGCACGCTGGTCTCGGGCACGGCGGTCAGGTAGGTGCTGCGTATGATGCCGGGCAGACGGAACATATCCTGCGACTCCAGCAGCGAGCCATCGCTGCTGCGGTACACCTCCACGGCCACACTATTCTCGCCCTGGACCACCCAGGAGGTGATGTCGAAGCGTGCCGTATTGCGGCTGTTCTTGCTGAAGCCTACATAATGGCCATTCACCCAGAGGTAGAAGAACGAATCCACGCCATCGAAGTTGATCACGACACGACGCCCCTTCCATGCCTCGGGCAGGGTGAACGAACGACGGTACGAGCCCACCTCGTTGGGGTAACGGTGGGTGGTCCAACGCTCGGGAGCCGTACGCATGACGCCTTCCTTCCAGTCGCCCACCTTGCGCTCGTGGTAGAAGATGACGGGTTGATTCACATAGATGGGCACACCATAGCGCATCGTGCCGTCCTTCTGCAGACCCTGCACGTTCCAGCATCCGGGCACCTCTATGTCGTCCCAGGCCGACACGTCATAGCCGGGCTCGTAGAACTGGACGGGACGCTCGGCGGGACTGGCCACCCACGAGAACTTCCACACACCATCCAGCGTCTGCCAGTAGGGGCTCTCCTGGGGCAGCACACGTTCGGCCTGCTCGGCTGTGGCGAAATGGAACATATCGGCGCAGGGCTGCAGCTTGTTCAGGGCCAGCGCCTCGGGGTCTTCCCACTCCTTGCCGCTGGGTGCGGCGGGTTGGGCATCATAGGCAAAGCCTTTCAACGCTTGAGCCCGTGTGTTGAGTGGGCACGTGGTGAGTGTGAAGAGAGCACTGAGGGTGAAGAGAATTTTTTTCATGATATTGTGGTTTTTGTTGTGTTGTTCACAGGTGTTGCACGCGGTCTATAAACTCTTCTTTGGAGAGGTTCGTCCTCGCGCGCATGCGCATACGATAATTATATATGGTCTGTGGTGTGAAATGCAGGAACGACGCGATGCGCATACTGTCGGTGATGCCCAGACGCACCAGGGCATAGATGCGCAACTCGGGCGACAACAACTCGCCGCTCTTGATCTCCAGCCACTCACCCTCCTTGAGCAAATGCTGGAAATCCTCCACGAAGTGAGGATAGATGGAGAGGAAGATATGGTCAAAGCTATCGAATAGCTCCTTCACATCGGCATGAGAACCGGCCTTCTCGTTCACCATCTTGCCGAGCTCCTTCGTCTGGTTGCCCTTCAGCATGGTGGACACCGTCTTGCGGAAACGGTCCAGCTTGTCCATGTAGATGGAACAGAGGTTGAACACCTCGGCGATGCATGCCTCCTTGGCCTGGTTGGCCTGGTTCAGCTGCTCGGCCACCACCCTCATGCTCGCATTGGTCTCCTCCAGCTGCTCATTGCGCAGACGCGTCTCCTCGCGGCTGTCCCTCAGCTGTCGCGAATGGCGATGCAACGTGATGCCCACGAAGATGAGGCCGACGAGGAAAGCACCTATCACCCCGATCAGCAGCAACTGTATCTTACGCTTCTCGGCAGCCTGATAACTGTAGGTGGAGGTGATGATGGGCAGGTAGTCGTTCAGCTCCACCAGCCCTGCCTTGGACTGACAGAACGTCACATCCTCCATGTCGCACATGATGTAGTGGTAGGCTCGCTCCAGGTCGCCCCGCTCAAAGAGCAGGATGGCCAGTCGCTGCAGCGAGGTGTACTGCTTCTTCACCTCGCGCAGGTCGGCAATGGCCGAGTAGGCCAGATAGACGATGGCCTCGTCCTTATGGTTGATGGCCAGGTAGATGTTGGCCAGCTCCCGCGTGAGGATAGGGCTGGCGTCGAGGTCGCAGTCATAGATCTTCATCGACGTCTGCAGATGGCTCAGCGCCTCCCACGCCTTGTCCTGCTCCAGCAGCAGGTGGGCCGCCTCCGTCTCGTACTCGATGGACTCGTGGGGTATCATCTCCATGATGCGTTCCTTGCAGGCGATGATGGAGTCGCGGTAGGCATCCTGCGTGTAGCGGTCCATGACGCTCAGCTGACGCTGATGGTAGATAGCGTAGTAGAGGCGCTGCTGACGGATGCTGTCGTCGCGTCCTTCCAGCCTGTCTATGCTGTCCAGCAGCAGCTTGGCATCCTGGTACTGCCCCATGCCGTTCAGCGCCTCAGCTATGTTCATCCTGCAGCGTGCATCCCCCACCGTGTCGCCCACATGCTGCTTCATCTCATACAGACTCTGGGCATAGTAGATGGCCGAGTCCATACGGAAACTCTTGTACGCATCGAACAGGTCCTCCTGGATGGACATGATATCCTCCACGTCGGAGGTGAGGAGCAGGGCGTGCTTCAGCGAGTCGATATGAACGTATTTGGCCTTCATCAAGTCGTTCTTGCTGCCGATGACCTTGTCCAGGACGTGGAGCAGCGAGTCCTCCAGCGCCTTGGTCGTCGAGACATCCGCGGCAGCCCACGAGTGGTTGCTACCCACCAGCATCGCCACCGCCAGGGCGCAGCGCAGTACATGATTCATGAGTTTCATAACCTCTGTAGTTCCAAAAAATGTCTTTTTGCGCTGCAAAGATACGTTTTTCAAAACGCATCACCATCCAAAAACCCAAAAAAAGTAAACCGAAGAGTAAATTTCGTGCATTTTAATCCTCTGAATATGAAATCCTGCGCCGAAAAAGTCTGCACGGCCAAAGTAAATTGTCGGTTAACTTTTTTGCAAGACGACGAGATGCCCTAAAATATACTTTGCAATCTACTTTTCTACGTTTTCGCGTACAAGCGACGCGTTTCATGTGTACCTTTGTTGCCGAAAATCACGAAAAACGACGATAATACACTAAATTTTCACCAAATTTTCATTAAAAACCAAATCTCATGAGACGAATCCACACCTTACTCTTGCTGTGCGCAGCACTCCTGGGAGTCTCCACAGCCACCTGGGCCCACTGGCGCCCCAACGGCAACTATCTCACCGAGCTCACCGATGGAGCCAAGTTCTTCATCAAGGGCGAATGGAAAAACGGCACCACGGGCGACTACCTCGACGTTCCCCGCTGGACGGGCGTGCAGTACCCACAGGTCACCGAGCAACCCAAACTCGTGGTGCAGTGCATCTCTTCCGACGTCAACGATGGCTTTGCCTTCGAACTCACCTACGTCGATTCCGTCCGCACCATCACCTATGCCACAGGCGAAGTGGTCGAAGACCTGCAAGGCTTCGTCCTCAAGAACCTCTCCACCGACAAGTACCTCGGACGTGTCTCGGCCCAGAGCAGCAGCAACAAGAAGACACAAGTCGGTCTCGTCGATACCTACGACCAGGCCATCGTCTTCTTCACCGCTCCTGCCACCACCAAGGAGGCCAACGTCAATGCACCCGCCGAAGCCTTCATCCTCATGGCTTTTGACGAGGCCGACACCGACGCCATCATCTACAACGACAACGTAGATGCCGACGGCACCACCTACACCCCCATGCTCGCTACATGGAACGACGGCGGCACATGCTGGACTGCCTTCATCGAGGCCGAGGAGTGCGACGAAGAAGCCGCCCTCATCAACGACCTCGTCATGCTCTACCAACTCGTCGAGAGCTACTACCCCCTCACCGGAGGCGACATCCCCGGCCTCTACCCCGACGAGTTGGCCCAGGCCTTCAACGAGGCTTATGTGGCTTGCAACATCGACGATATCCTCTCCAGCCCCGACTACGACGTACAGATGCTGCGCGATGCCAAGGCACGCTTCGAACCCCTGGTGACCCAGGTACTCTCGGGACCCATCCAGATCGAGGACGGTGCCATCTACTACATCTTCTCGTCCTACTCGGGATGGGTGGACAGCGGCCTCGAGTTTGACGTCTATCTCAGCGCCAGCACCAAGAACCCCGCCTGGGGCACACCCGAACGCACCAGCGGCTACCACATGTGGCGCTTCCATAAGAAAGGCGACTACCAGTACACCATCGAGAACATACAGACCCAGCTCTACTTCGGAGCCATGAGCAGCAACAACACCCAGGTGAAGGCCACCGCCGACACCACCGTGGTATGGGTCCTCGGCGCCCTGGGCGACGGACAGTTCAACATCAAGAACAACACCTTCTGCCTCCATCCCAAAGACTGGGCCAAGGGCAACGGCGGCGTGATGTACGTCTATGGCGGCGGCAAGGACTCGCAGTCGGCATGGCACTTCGAGGCTGTCCCCACCGAACTCAGCGACTCGGTCATTGCCGGTCTGCAACGCATACACGAGGCCGACGAGGTCAATGCCAGTCTGGTAAAGTATATCAATAATGTGCGCACCAAGACCCTCGCAGCCTTCGAGTACGACGACACCTACGCCGACGACCACACACCCCACAACACCGACGCCTACAACAGCAACGCCGGCATGAGCGTGGAACATGGCTACTCGTGGGGCAACGACGGAGCTGGCTTCGCCGCCCTCTTCGACGACGACCTCACCACCCACTTCCACACCACCTGGACCGGCAACATCACCTCCACCAGCTATGACAACGCCGGCAACCCCACAGGCCTGCCCACAGCCAAACACAACCTCTCCATCGAACTCGACGAACCCATCAGCGAGGTGGCCTTCCGCTTCAACCCACGTTCCAGCAACTACCACAACAACCTCACCAAGGTGGACATCGAGGTCAGCATGGACGGCGAGAACTGGACGGCAGCCTTCTACGGCTACGACTTCTACACCACTCCCGGCGTGACCTATCCCGGTGTCAACAAGAGCGACATGCCATACATCGTCGGTCCCGTCAGCCTGGGCGGCAGCTACCAGTACCTCCGCATCAGCAACTACAGCAACGACCGTCAGTCGGGATGCTTCTTCAACGCCTCCGAGCTCCGCGTCCTCACCGGCGTGACCTACACCGAAGGCTGTCAGGCCGCCACCTGCGACCAGGCCGTCGTGTCCAAGTTCCTCCAGGCCTACTCCGACGCCAACAAGTACTACCTCGACTACACCGCCGACGACATCGAAGCCATGCAGACCGCACAGGAGAACCTCGAACGCGCCTTCGCCGACTTCCTCGCCGAGTTCGTGGATCCCGCCGAGCTCAAGGCCATCATCGCCAAGGCCAAGATCCTGCTCCAGAACTTCAACACCGGCGACGGACAGGTAGGTACCTACGACGCCGAAGCCGACTGCACCGACCTCGAGAATGCTGTAGCCGCTGGCGAACGCATGCTCGAAGAAGGCGGATACACCGAGGACGAGATGAACGACATCATCGAGACCATCTCCGACGCCATCGCCGAACTCAACAGCCACATCACCACCATCAGCCCCGACAAGTGGTACAAGTTCCAATATGCCAGCGCAGAGGAATATATGGAGTATAACTTCACCGACGGCAGTGACAACGTGGACCGCGTCATGGTAGTCGCCAAGGCCACCAACGCCAATGCCGAACCCACCTACTTCGACGACATCAACGAGGTATGCTTCAACAAGTCCAGCATGTACCTCTGCCACGCCAACCTCGACAGCATCCCCGGCGGCGACAGCGACCTCTACAGCTTCCGCTTCATCCCCTACGGCGACGAAGCCGACACCTACATCATCCAGAACAAGGCTACAGGCCTCTTCGTCTCGGTGGCCGGACGCAGCAACCGTGGCTACCTCGTCATCAACCCCACCTGCTTCCAGTACAACGACGCCACGGGCGGCTTCAGCCTCCTGAGGAGCCTCAACCTCTACACCGGCAAGAGCGTGGGCGACCCCGACTACGAGAACGTCACGCTCCACTTCTGCAACCCCGCACAGAGCAACGAGATACGCGGATGGAACGACTTCACTCTCGGCACCAAGTCCAGCATCAAGATCATCGAGACGGGCGAGGAGGTCGATGAGGACGAGATAGGCTATGCCCACTACAACTTCGGCACCGAAGGCAGTGCAGCACCCCTCTGCTTCAACATGCCCGTCACCGAGATAGATGGCGCTACCCCCTACGACGTCGTCGGCAAGTTTGTCGATGCCGAGGAGGTCACCTGCATCGGCATGACCGAGAAGGAGACGGTAGAGGCCGGTGAGCCCGCTGTCTTCGTGGCCGATGCCGCCATAGCAGCCCTGCGCTTCGGCACCGACTTCGTCAACGAACCCGTCAACAGCTCCAGCCTCCACGGCGTGCTGCAGAAGAGCACCGTAGAGGATGCCTACCTCACCCTCTCCAACACCGAGAACGGCCCCGTATGGCACATGCTCGAGAGCACCACAGCCACCGCCAGCGCCAACGTGGCCTACATCACCACCGAGGTGCCCGAGATCACCCTCGAGGAGTTCGAGGAACTCGACGACACCTACGCCCTGCCTACCGACATCGTGACCGCCATCGCCTCGCTGCAGGCTGCCGAAGGCGTACAGCCCACGGCCGTCTTCAACCTCGCCGGTCAGCGCGTCAACCGCATGACTCGTGGCCTCTACATCACAGGTGGCCGCAAAGTGCTGGTGAAATAACAACGAGAGTTTATCGACATGTTATCATTAACCCCCCAAAAAAACTAACATCGTGAAAAGAAAGACTTGTCTTCTTGCCCTCGCCATGCTGCTCGTGAGCAGAATGGCAGTGGCCATCTCGTTCACCGACCATCGCTATGATGCGTTCCACACCCTCAAGGTGAACGAAAACAGCATCGTGTTCATGGGCAACTCGATCACCAACTCACACGAGTGGACCGAGGCCTTCGGCTGCGACCCCCGCATCGTCAACCGCGGCGTGGGCTCGGCCAAGACGTCCGACGCCCTCAACAACATCGAGAACGTCATCATGGGACACCCCGCCAAACTGTTCCTCACCATTGGCGTCAACGACATCATCAAGAGCCAGACACCCCAGTCGGCCTTTGCCAACACCCGACAGATCATCGAACGCGTCCTCGACGAGAGCCCGCTCACCGAGATCTACATCCAGAGCGTACTGCCCGGCTACGGCTCCAGCTACGGCTCCATCAACACCAACGTGAACATCCTCAACACGCTGTACAAGGACTACGTAGAGAGCCTCGACAACGCCAAGGTACACTACATCGACATCAACTCGCTGCTCCTCAAGGACGGCGCCATGAACCCCGACTATGCAGCCGACGGCCTGCACCTCTATCCCAAAGCCTACCAGATCTGGTGCAACACCAACGCCGAGGCCGTGGGCATCGAGACCATCTACCCTTCCACAGACCAACTGCTGGACAACTTCGCCATCTCGGGCTACACCAACATCTACCTCATGCATGCCAACATGTTCAAGGCCTTCCCCGTGCAGGACGACAACGTACTCATCATCGGCGACTCCTTCGTCGAGACAGGCGAGTGGGCAGAGTTCTTCCACACCAACAAGGTCCTCAACCGCGGCAATGGCATGAGCTATGACGACCTGCGCATCAACCAGATTACACCCGTCATCCCCACCATCCTCCACGACGGTGCCAAACCCGCACAGGTGTGGGTATGCATGGGCAACAAACTGGCCAACAGCAGCGTCAGCGTCAGCGACTTCACCACCCAGATCACCGACCTCGTCAACGCCATCAAGAACAACCTCGGCGAAGGCGAGAATACACGTATCGTCCTCGGTAGCTGCCTGCCCTCCAAGACAGCTTCCATCAACACCAACTACATCGAGCACTACAACGCAGCCATGGAAGAACTGGCCGGCAAGTACGAGTACGTGGACTATGTAGATTACTACATGGCCCTCGTCAAGGATGGCGTCTGCGACCCCCAGTACTTCACCGACGGCTGCCTCGCCGCCCGCGGCTATGCCAAGATGGCTAAGGTCATGGAGTCGAAGATCAAGGAAGCCATCCCCGCTGCCTACGTCCTCACCGAGGAGGAGAGCGACGAGATCTACAACCGCTTCAACGCACGCACACAACTGGCCAGCGCCATCCAGATGGTGGACAACATCACCGTCGGTAACGGCAGCGGACAGTTCAGCGAGGAAGTGGCCAAGACCGCCAAGGACCTGGCCACCGCGGCCCGTCAGCTGCTCCGCACCGATGCCTCCACAGCCGACCTCACCACCAGCTACGACGCACTCCAGACAGCCATCACCACCATGAAGGCCCAAGTGAACATGCCACAGCCCAGCACCGAGGAGCAAGAGCACTGGTACAACCTCTACACACCCCAGCGCAGCAACTACTCCGTCAAGGGCGGAGCAGACGGCAGCGAGCTCTGTGGCGTCGAACCCAATGCCTTCAAGGCAACGATGTGGAAGTTCGTCTCCCGCGGCGACGGCACCTACGACATCGTCAACCGCAAGTACGACACCTACGTCGTGCCCAACGCCACCCGCGGCGCCGTACTCACCGTCAGCGCCACACAACCCGCCACAGGATGGGAACTCGGACTCTCCAACACCCTGGGACTCTTCATCATCTACAGCGGCACCACCAGCCAGTTCAACCAGAGCGTCAATGCCGGTCTGCCCATCTACTCGTGGTACGCCAGTGGCACCGACGCTCGCGACGTGACCGACCAGGGCTGCCAGTATGCCATAGCTGAGGCTCCCACACCCATCGATGGGACCGACGAGGGAGCACGCCTCGAACTGCAGGAACTGGTAGATCAGTGCCTCGACAACGGCTATGACAACCTGCTCGTCGGCAACGACCCCGGCTTCTACAATGCCGAGAGCGCCGAAGCCCTCACCACCGCTCTCAACGCCGCTCAGGAGGCACTCGGCCAGACCCTCACCGCCGCCGAGTATGACACCCTCAAGGATGCCCTCCAGACGGCCATCGATGCCCTCGTATGGAACGAGGTGGTGGACGGCTACTACAACATCGTGTGTGCCGACACCCGCTTCGAGGAGAACCTCGGCGTCAAGAAAGCCATGTATTTCTGGGATGCCAACTGGCCATGCTGGACCACCTATGTAGAGGATGAACTCAACCAGGTCATGCGCATCGAGAAACTCGAAGGACAGGACGCCTACAGCATCCAGGACGCCATCCGCACCAAGCAGTACTATGGCAAGTCCGCCGGAAACAGTCAGGTCGTACAGACCACCAGCACACAGACCACACCGCAGACCATCACCTTCTGGGGCAACGGACAGTGGACCATCTCCAACACCGCCAACAACATCGCCTACCAGTGCAAGAGCCACAGCAACGGCACAGGAGCCTGGGGCAACATCATCACCTGGCAGAACGCTGCCTATGACTTCGGACGCTGGTACCTGCACCGCATCACCGACGAAGACTACCTCGACCTCATCGAGAGCATGGTGAGCGGCAGGGATGCCTCCATGAAGCAGGCCCTCTACGATGCCCAGGTGGCCTACAACACCGCCTTCGCACGCACCGCCGACACCTCCGCGCCCCTCGTCACCGCCGCCAGCCAGTTCTGGACCAACTCCAACGACACCAAGAACGGAGCCATAGAACGCCTCATCGACGGCAAGACCAGCACCTGGTACATCAGCAGCAACAACAACGGCAACCCCTATCCCGGCAGACTCTACCTCGCTACCGACCTCAACCAGGCCGTCAAAGAGTTCACCTTCGACCTCAGCAACATCACCAATGGCAGCTACACCAACTGGTCGCCTGCCGACATGGCCGTCTTCGCCAGCAACGACAAAGAGGGCTGGAACAAGGTGGCACACTTCACCACCACCGAGCTGTCCACCAAGAACGGTGGCACCATGAACTCGCGCGTCATCGCCATGGACGAGGCATACCGCTACATCCGGTTCGAGTTCTACGAGACACAGAACTCCGGCAAGACCAGCTCCCACGACATCGCCAACATGCTGCCGCAGATAGCCATCGGCGAACTCCAGTTCTACCCCGTCGTCAACGACGAGACAAAGGCCTACTACAACCACTTCGAAGAAGTGAAGACGGCTGCCGATGCCCTGCTGACGGCCATCGCTGCAGGCTGGCAACAGCAGGTGACGGGCAACTTCACCCAGGAGGACATCGACAACCTCAAGGCCCTCACCACAGCCCTCACCACCCAGATTGACCTCTGCAAGACCTACGCTGTCGTCGCCATGCCCGAGAGCGGCGTCTGCACCTTCAGCCACACCGCCAACGTGGATGTCCCCGAAGGCGTCAAGGCCTACTATGCTGCATCGTGCGATGGCGAGAAGGTCTATCTCACCGAGGCTACTGTTGCCCTGGCACAGAACACCGGCTACGTCCTCCAGGGTGAGGCTGGCGCCGAGTTTATCTTCCGCACCACCACCGCCACTCCCGCCGCCACCGATGGCAATCTGCTCGTCGCCACCGACGGCAGCACCGTCGTGCCCGCAGGCAAGTACATCCTCCAGGGAGGTGCCTTCCATCCGCTCGCTGCCGACTACGCCATCGCTGCAGGCAAGGCCTACCTCGACTACACCGCTGCCTCCGATGCCAAGCTGCTCATCTCCTTCGGCGATGAGACGGGCATAGAGACCGTCGCAGGCGCTGAGAACGTCGGGAACCGTTACAACCTCGCCGGTCAGCGTGTCGATGCCAACTACAAGGGTGTCGTCATCTTCGACAGCAAGAAAGTCATGGTCAAATAAACACATATCAGCCGTATGAAAAAGAACTATATACTTCCTACCGTAGAGGTAGAAAACGTCGAGCTGCAGCAGATGCTCTCTGTCTCGCTCGACCTGGACTCCACACCCGTCAACGGCGATGAAGCCGAAGTCAAGTACAACTCAGACTGGTCGGAAATCTGGTAAATACATCCCCTGCCAACACCCTGCCGCCCCCTGGAACACCCTTCCAGGGGGCGGTTCCGTCTCCTCCCCCCCTCTGTCGCCCCTCTCTGTCCCTTCTCTATTCTCTCTATCCTCTCTATCCTCTCTATCCTCTCTGTCCCCTCTGTCCCCCATTAATGTTTCATCGCCATTTCTCCTGCATTTCTCCTGCATTTCTCTTGCATTTCTCTTGCATTTACTCTATATATATTCTATTCATTCTCTATATATACTCTATACATTCTCTATTAGAGATAGAATATATATAGGCAAAGTATAGACATCAGATAGAGCAAAAATAGAGGAAATCTACTGGAATAGACGGTGAACAAGCTGAGAACGAGCGAAGAAGGTGTATAATATGCGGGAAGAGTGAAAGCCAGGGGAACTGAAAGGAGCCGAGAGGGTAGGGGGGTAAGGCTTCTGGTGGTAAGGACTTCTGGTGGAGGGAGTTCCGCAGACAGTCCGCATGCCGAAGCCGCAAGAGAGTGCAGAGGGTGCTGAGGCGCGGCGGGGTTTCGGGTGGTGCAGGTGCCGCTGCGAGGTCCAAAATGCTCTCGTGGGAGCAAAAAATCAATGTCTCGGCCGCCTTTCGTGAAAATTTAGGGCGAGGAATTTGGAACGGACTGCCCACTTTGTGTATCTTTGCCGATGCAAACGAGGGCCGTTTGCTTCCATAACCTTTCAAAAAATACATAGATAACCATGGCCAACAACAACGAAACAAAGCCCGGACAGATCCAGGTGAATATGCAGCCCGAGGTGGAAAAGGGCGTGTACAGCAACCTCGTCATCATGTCCAACACCGACACAGAGTTCATCTTCGATTTCACGTTCAAACATCCTGCCGTGCAACGCGCCACAGTGGGAGCTCGGGTGCAGATGCATCCCGCTCATGCCAAGCGATTACTCAACCTGCTGGCACAGAATATCAGGAACTACGAACAGCACTTCGGAGAGATAGAGCTCTCAGAGCCTACTCCACCACAACCAAAAGGACCTATTTCGCCGTTCAAATTGAATTGAGAAACGTTAAACTTTGTTAAAAAACGGGTAAAATCACCCTTTTTGATGCCTCCGCGGTCATTTTGTGGCTGCGGAGGCATTGTTGTTTCGCGCAAAGTGCGTACCTTTGCAGCCCGATTGGGCATAGTATGCCCCGATTTGGTGCGCTCATTGATATCTCTACACATTATTAATATATAAAAACAAAAACAAAATGCCTACAATTCAACAACTGGTCAGAAAAGGCCGCAAGGTGTTGGAGGACAAGAGCAAGAGCCCTGCACTGGACAACTGTCCGCAGCGTCGTGGCGTCTGTGTTCGCGTGTACACTACAACACCTAAGAAACCTAACTCTGCAATGCGTAAGGTGGCACGTGTGCGCCTTACCAACACAAAAGAAGTGAACAGCTACATCCCCGGTGAGGGTCACAACCTGCAGGAGCACAGCATCGTGCTGGTGCGCGGCGGTCGTGTGAAGGACCTCCCTGGCGTACGCTACCACATCGTGCGCGGCACACTGGATACCGCCGGCGTGGCCAACCGCACACAACGTCGCTCCAAGTACGGAGCCAAGCGTCCAAAAGCCGCTAAGAAGTAACACATCAACAAAACCCGTTTGGTTGTCCGTAAGACAGGTTGAGTAAATGCCTGAGCGCAGGCGTTGAAGACAAAATCTACAGCCCAAACACAAAACAAACCAACAACAATGCGTAAAGCAAAACCAAAAAAACGTATCGTCCTTCCCGATCCCGTCTATGGCGACGTGAAGGTGTCCAAGTTCGTCAACCATCTGATGTATGACGGCAAGAAGAGTATCTCGTACCGCATCTTCTATGATGCACTGGCTATCGTCGAGAAGAAGATGGCAAGCGAGGAGAAGACTCCTCTGGAAATCTGGAAAGAAGCACTGAACAAGGTGACCCCCCTGGTGGAGGTCAAGAGCCGTCGTATCGGTGGCGCTACCTTCCAGGTTCCTACTGAGATCCGTCCCAGCCGTAAGGAGAGCGTGTCGATGAAGAACATGATCCTCTTTGCCCGCAAGCGCGGTGGCAAGACCATGGCCGACAAACTGGCCGCCGAGATCATGGATGCATACAACGAGCAGGGCGGTGCCTTCAAGCGTAAGGAAGACATGCACCGTATGGCCGAGGCTAACCGTGCATTCGCACACTTCCGCTTCTGAGCATAGACAATGGCAAAGAAAGACTTACATTTGACGCGCAACATCGGCATCATGGCACACATCGATGCCGGCAAGACGACGACGTCTGAGCGTATCCTCTTCTACACCGGTCTGACACATAAGATCGGCGAGGTGCACGATGGCGCTGCCACCATGGACTGGATGGCACAGGAGCAGGAGCGTGGTATCACCATCACGTCGGCTGCCACCACGACCTTCTGGAACTGGAATGGTAACAAGTACAAGATCAACCTGATAGACACCCCGGGACACGTAGATTTCACGGCCGAGGTGGAGCGTTCGCTGCGCGTGCTGGACGGTGCCGTGGCTGCCTACTGTGCTGTGGGCGGCGTGGAGCCCCAGTCCGAGACGGTGTGGCGCCAGGCCGATAAGTACAACGTGCCCCGCATAGGCTATGTGAACAAGATGGACCGCTCGGGAGCCGACTTCTTCGAGGTCGTGCGTCAGATGAAAGAGGTCCTGGGTGCCAATCCCGTACCTGTGGTCATCCCCGTAGGTGCCGAGGAGAACTTCAAGGGTGTGGTTGACCTCATCCGCATGAAGGCCATCCTCTGGCACGACGAGACGATGGGCGCCGAGTACAGCGTGGAGGAAATCCCCGCCGACCTCGTCGAAGAGGCCGAGGAGTGGCGCAATAAGATGCTGGAGACCGTGGCCGAGTTCAGCGATGCCCTGATGGAGAAGTTCTTCGATGATCCCAGCACGATCACCGAGGACGAAATTCTCGAGGCCCTGCGCGCCGGTACCGTGAAGATGGAGATCACCCCCATGTTCTGCGGCTCGAGCTTCAAGAACAAGGGCGTACAGACCCTGCTGGATTATGTCTGCGCCTTCCTGCCCAGCCCCCTGGATACCCCCAACGTCGTGGGCACCAACCCCGATACGGGCGAGGAGGAAGACCGTCAGGCCAGCGAGGATGCCAAGACTTCGGCCCTCGCCTTCAAGATAGCCACCGACCCCTATGTGGGACGCCTCACCTTCATCCGCGTATATAGCGGTAAGGTGGAGTCGGGCTCGTATATCTACAACGTGCGCAGTGGCAAGAAGGAGCGCGTGAGCCGTCTCTTCCAGATGCATAGCAACCACCAGAATCCCGTAGAGGTCATCGCAGCAGGCGATATAGGCGCCGGCGTGGGCTTCAAGGATATCCGCACGGGCGACACCCTCTGCGACGAGGATGCACCCATCGTGCTGGAGTCCATGACGTTCCCCGATCCCGTCATCGGTATCGCCGTGGAGCCCAAGACGCAGAAGGATCTGGACAAGCTCTCCAACGGTCTGGCCAAGCTGGCCGAGGAGGACCCTACCTTCACCGTACGCACCGACGAGCAGAGCGGACAGACCGTCATCAGCGGTATGGGCGAGCTGCACCTCGATATCATCATCGACCGCCTCAAGCGCGAGTTCAAGGTGGAGTGCAACCAGGGTAAGCCCCAGGTGAACTACAAGGAGGCCATCACCAAGACGGTCAACCTCCGCGAGGTGTATAAGAAGCAGTCGGGCGGCCGTGGTAAGTTTGCCGACATCATCGTGAACGTGGGCCCCAAAGACCCCGACTACGAGGAGAACGGTCTGCAGTTCGAGAACAAGGTCACGGGCGGAAACATCCCCAAGGAGTTCATCCCCAGCGTGCAGAAGGGCTTCGAGAACGCTATGAGAAACGGCGTACTCGGCGGCTTCCCCATGGACAGCATGAAGGTGGAACTCCTGGACGGCAGCTTCCATCCCGTGGACTCTGACCAGCTCAGCTTCGAGATCTGCGCCCTGCAGGCTTACCGCAATGCTTGCTCCAAGGCCAAGCCCGTGCTGATGGAGCCCATCATGAGACTGGAGGTGGTGACACCCGAGGAGAATATGGGCGACGTCATCGGCGACCTCAACAAGCGCCGCGGACAGGTCGAGGGTATGGACACCAGCCGCAGCGGTGCGCGCATCGTGAAGGCTATGGTTCCCCTGGGCGAGATGTTCGGCTACGTCACCGCACTGCGCACCATCACCAGCGGACGCGCTACGAGCAGCATGACCTATGACCACCACGCACCCGTGTCGAGCAGCATCGCACGCACCGTGCTGGAAGAGGTTCACGGACGTGTAGATCTGGTGTGACAACGAGAAGAATAGCACCGACGGGTGTCGCGTGTAGCGAATGACTCTTACACCGACATACCCCCGGCGCAACAGAACCAAATAACAAACAACAAAACAAACAAGACACGACAATGAGTCAGAAAATCAGAATCAAACTGAAATCCTACGACCACAACCTGGTGGACAAGTCGGCCGCCAAGATTGTGAACACCGTGAAGGCTACGGGTGCCATCGTGAGCGGTCCTATCCCCCTCCCCACCCACAAGCGCATCTTCACCGTCAACCGCTCGACCTTCGTCAACAAGAAGAGTCGCGAACAGTTCCAGGTCAGCAGCTACAAGCGTCTGATCGATATCTACAGCAGCACCGCACAGACCGTGGATGCACTGATGAAACTGGAACTCCCCAGCGGCGTGGAAGTAGAGATCAAGGTGTAGTCATATGACAACAGAGTTTATTTATTCATATTTTCAAAACTGATACTGAAATGCCAGGATTATTAGGAAAAAAAATCGGAATGATTTCCGTTTTCAGTGCCGAGGGTAAGAACGTACCATGCACTGTTATCGAATTAGGTCCTTGCGTAGTAACCCAGATCAAGAGCGTCGAGAAGGATGGCTACAACGCTGTCCAGCTCGGTTTCCAGGAGGCTAAGGAGAAGAACACCACCAAGCCTATGATGGGACATTTCGCCAAGAGCGGTACTACCCCCAAGAGACACTTGGCCGAGTTCACAGGTTTCGAACAAGAACTGAATCTGGGTGACACGCTCACCGTGGAACTGTTCGCCGACGCCAGCTTCGTTGACGTGGTAGGCGTGAGCAAGGGCCACGGTTTCCAGGGTGTCATGAAACGTCACGGCTTCGGCGGTGTCGGTCAGACCACTCACGGTCAGGACGACCGCGCCCGCAAACCGGGTGCCATCGGTGCTTGCTCTTACCCCGCCAAGGTGTTTAAGGGACTGCGCATGGGTGGTCAGATGGGCGCAAAGCGCGTCACGACCCACAACCTCCAAGTGTTAAAGGTGATTCCCGAGCACAACCTGCTCCTCATCAAGGGCAGCGTGCCAGGTTTCAATGGTTCAATCGTTAGCGTATTAAAGTAAGATGGAACTGAGTGTATTGAATATCAAGGGCGAAGAGACCGGCCGCAAGGTGGTTCTCAACGATGCCGTGTTCGGCGTTGAGCCCAACGACCATGCTATTTATCTGGATGTCAAGCTTTACCTCGCTAACCAGCGTCAGGGTACAGCCAAGTCGAAAGAGCGCTCCGAGGTGAGCGGCTCGACCCGCAAGCTGGGCCGTCAGAAAGGCGGCGGCGGTGCCCGCCGTGGCGACATCAACTCTCCTGTTCTCGTAGGTGGCGGCCGCGTGTTCGGTCCCAAACCCCGCGACTACAGCTTCAAACTCAATAAGAAGGTACGCGTGCTGGCTCGCAAGAGCGCCCTGGCCTACAAGGTGCAGGAGAACGCACTCGTCGTCGTAGAGGACTTCACGTTTGAGGCCCCCAAGACGAAGGCCTTCGTCGAGGTGATGAAGAATCTGCAAGTAGAAGGCAAGAAGAGCCTCTTCGTAACCGCTGGCGCCGACAAGATGGTGTACCTCTCTGCCCGCAACATCCAGCGCGTGAACCTGGCCCCCGCCACCTCGCTCTGCACCTACAAGGTGATGGACTGCGAGACCATGGTGGTCACCGAGAGCGCCCTGAAGGTCATTGAAGAAAACCTTAACAAGTAAGCAACAAGACAGTTATGGGATATATCGTTAAACCCCTGGTCACCGAGAAGATGACCAAGATCACGGAGAAGCAGAACAAGTTCGGCTTCATCGTCCGTCCTGAAGCTAACAAAATCGAGATCAAGAATGAAGTGGAAGCCCTGTACAACGTGACAGTGGTGGACGTCAACACCTGCAAGTATGCAGGCAAGAACAAGAGCCGCTACACCAAGGGCGGTCTGGTTCAGGGTCGCACCAACGCCTTCAAGAAGGCCATCGTCACACTCAAGGAGGGCGACGTAATTGATTTCTACGCTAATATTTAAGAAAGATGGCAGTACGTAAATTAAAACCCACAACACCGGGTCAGAGACATAAGATTATAGGTACATTCGAGGAGATTACTGCATCTGTACCTGAGAAGTCGCTCGTTTATGGTAAGCGCTCCACCGGCGGCCGCAACAACAACGGCAAGATGACGGTGCGCTACATCGGTGGCGGTCACAAGCAGAAATACCGCTTCATCGACTTCAAACGAGAAAAGGATGGTGTTCCCGCCACAGTGAAGACTATCGAGTACGATCCCAACCGCTCGGCTCGCATCGCTCTGCTCTTCTATGCTGACGGTGAGAAACGTTATATTATTGCTCCCAACGGACTCCAGGTGGGTCAGCAGCTGATGTCGGGCGCCGAAGCAGCACCCGAGATCGGCAACACCCTCCCCCTGCAGAACATCCCCATTGGTACTGTGATTCACAACATCGAGCTGCGCCCCGGACAGGGTGCCCTGCTCGTGCGCTCGGCAGGTAACTTCGCTCAGCTGGTATCCCGCGAGGGACGCTATTGCATCATCAAGCTGCCCAGCGGCGAGACACGCAAGATCCTGAGCGCCTGCAAGGCCACCGTAGGTAGTGTCGGCAACAGCGACCACGCCCTGGAGGCTTCCGGTAAGGCCGGTCGCAGCCGCTGGCTCGGACGTCGCCCCCACAACCGTGGTGTCGTCATGAATCCTCATGATCACCCCATGGGCGGTGGTGAAGGTCGTCAGAGTGGTGGACATCCCCGTTCGCGCAACGGTCTGTACGCCAAGGGTCTGAAGACTCGTCGTCCCAAGAAGCAGTCGAACAAGTACATTATCGAAAGAGCCAACAAAAAGTAATCACAGTTAATTCAGTACAATTATGAGTCGTTCACTTAAGAAAGGTCCATACATAGCCGTCAGCCTCGAGAAGAAAGTGCTGGCCATGAATGAGAGTGGCAAAAAGAACGTCGTGAAGACTTGGGCTCGTGCTTCGATGATCAGCCCCGACTTCGTCGGTCACACGATTGCCGTACACAATGGCAACAAGTTCATTCCTGTCTATGTCACCGAGAACATGGTAGGTCACAAGCTGGGAGAGTTCGCTCCTACCCGCAAGTTTGGTGGTCACGCCGGTCAGAAGAAGAAATAAACAGGGCCTCCCTTTTAAACGAATTTTAGAAGTAATAATATAATGGGAAAAAGAAAAAGACTTGCAGCCGAAGCAAGAAAGGCTGCACAGAAGACCCAGTATTTCGCAAAGGCTAAGGGCGTACCTTCCTCCCCACGAAAGATGCGTTATGTGGTTGATCTGATTCGCGGCATGGAGGTAAATCGCGCATTGGCTACGTTGCGCTTCAACAAGAAGGCCGCTGCCGCAGACGTGGAGAAACTGCTGCGCTCGGCTATTGCCAACTGGGAACAGAAAAACGATCGCAAGGCCGAGGACGGCGAGCTGATCGTGTCGAGAGTGTTCGTTGACGAAGGTGCTACCATCAAGCGCATGCGCCCCGCCCCTCAGGGCCGCGGCTACCGCATCCGCAAACGCAGCAACCATGTCACTATTTTCGTTGACGCTAAAACTAATGATTAATCAGAAGTAGTATGGGACAGAAAGTTAATCCTATCAGCAACCGCCTGGGTATCGTCCGCGGGTGGGACTCCAATTGGTTTGGCGGCAAGAACTTCGGCGATGCCATCCTCGAGGACAGCAAGATACGCAAGTATATCAACGCCCGTCTCGGTGACTCCAGCATTGCCCGCATCGTCATCGAACGCACACTCAAGCTCGTCACCATCACCATCTGCACCTCACGCCCCGGTCTCATCATCGGCAAGGGCGGCGAGAAAGTCGATGCACTGAAGAAAGAGCTCAAGAAGATCACCGACAAGGAAGTACAGATCAACATCTTCGAGATCAAGAAGCCCGACCTCGATGCCAACATCGTAGGCGCCAACATCGCCAAGCAGGTGGAGGGCAAGATCGCCTACCGCCGCGCCATCAAGATGGCCATCGCCAACAGCATGCGCGCCGGTGCCGAGGGCATCAAGGTGCAGATCTCCGGTCGCCTCAATGGCGCCGAGATAGCACGCTCCGAGATGTACAAGGAAGGACGTACACCCCTGCACACCTTCCGCGCTGACATCGACTACTGCCAGGCCGAAGCACTCACCAAGGTGGGCCTGCTGGGTATCAAGGTGTGGATCTGCCGTGGCGAGATCTATGGCAAGAAGGACCTGGCACCCAACTTCGCACAGCAGAAGGACAACGGACGCTTCGGCAACGACCGTCGCGAGCGTGGTGGCTTCCGCCGCAAGAGAAACGCCAATCGTTAAACCAACAGAAAGAACGTAATTATGTTACAGCCGAAAAGAACTAAATACAGAAGACCGCAAAAGAACCATCGCAAAGGCAATGCTCAGCGCGGCAATCAGCTGGCTTTCGGGTCGTTCGGAATCAAGAGCCTGGACACACGCTGGATCACCAGCCGACAGATCGAGGCTGCCCGTGTCGCCGTGACACGTTATATGCAGCGTGAAGGTCAGGTGTGGATTCGCATCTTCCCCGACAAACCCATCACCAAGAAACCTGCCGACGTGCGTATGGGTAAAGGTAAGGGTGATCCCGTAGGATTCGTCTTCCCCTGCACACCCGGTCGCATCATCTTCGAGGTAGAAGGTGTACCTTACGAGACTGCTAAAGAAGCACTGCGCCTCGCCGCACAGAAGCTCCCCGTCACAACCAAATTCGTCGTTCGTCGCGACTACGACTATAACGCTTGATTATGAAGACAACAGAAATTAGAAACCTCAGCGTCGAGGAACTCGCCGAGAAGATCGACAACGCCGTGGCACAGCTCAACCAGTTGAAGCTCAACCATGCCGTGTCGCCCCTCGAGAATCCCTCCGAGATCAAGAAAGCCCGTCGTGATATCGCACGCATGAAGACGATCCTGACGGAGAAAAAGAATGCCTAATAAATGGTCTTAAACATGGAAGCTAGAAATTTAAGAAAGACAAGAACAGGTGTTGTCATCAGCGACAAGATGGATAAGACCATTGTAGTGGCTGCCAAGTTCAAGGAGAAACACCCGATCTATGGTAAGTTCGTCCAGAAGACGAAGAAGTACCATGCACATGACGAGAAGAACGATTGCCACAAAGGCGATACCGTTCAGATTATGGAGACCCGTCCCTTGAGCAAGACCAAGAGATGGAGAGTAGTAGAAATCGTAGAAAGAGCTAAGTAAGTATGATACAGTCAGAATCTAGATTAGTCGTTGCAGACAACAGCGGTGCCAAGGAATGCCTCTGCATCCGCGTGCTGGGTGGCACTCGCCGCCGCTATGCAACCGTGGGTGATGTCATCGTCGTCTCTGTGAAGAGCGTCATCCCCTCCAGTGAAATTAAAAAGGGTGCTGTGTCCAAAGCCTTGATCGTCCGCACAAGCAAGGAGGTACGTCGTGCCGACGGCTCCTACATCCGCTTCGACGACAACGCTTGCGTGTTGCTGAACAATGCCGGTGAACTTCGTGGCAGCCGTATCTTCGGTCCCGTAGCCCGTGAGCTGCGTGCCGTCAATATGAAGGTCGTGTCACTCGCACCCGAGGTACTTTAATTCTTTAAAGATTCAAACACAGTAATGGCAAAATTACATATCAGAAAAGGCGATACCGTCATGGTACTCACCGGCAACTGCAAGGGTCAGACCGGCAAGGTGCTCAAGGTACTCGTCAAAGAGCAAAAGGCTATTGTAGAGGGCCAGAATATGGTCAGCAAGAGCCAGAAGCCCAGTGCCAAGAACCCACAGGGAGGCATTGTGAAGCAGGAGGCACCCATCCAGATTTCCAATCTGAATGTCGTGGACCCCAAGACAGGTAAGGCTACCCGCATCGGTAGAAGGTTAAACGCAGAGGGCAAGCTTGTCCGTTATGCAAAAAAATCAGGAGAGGAGATTAAGTAATGGCAAACACAGCAAGACTCAAACAAGAATATGCAGAGCGCATCGCTCCCGCATTGAAGGAAAAGTTCGGCTACACCTCGGCCATGCAGATTCCCGTCCTCAAGAAGATCGTCGTCAACCAGGGCCTGGGTATGGCTACCGCCGACAAGAAGATCATCGACGTCGCCATCAACGAGCTCACCGCCATCACCGGACAGAAGGCCGTCGCCACCATCTCCAAGAAGGACGTGGCCAACTTCAAGCTCCGTAAGAAGATGCCCATCGGCGTGATGGTAACACTGCGCCGCGAGCGTATGTATGAGTTCCTCGAGAAGCTCGTCAAGGTGGCTCTGCCACGTATCCGCGACTTCAAGGGTATCGAAGGCAAGCTCGACGGACGCGGCAACTACACGCTCGGCATCCAGGAGCAGATCATCTTCCCCGAGATCAACATCGATGCTATCGACCGTATCGTCGGTATGAACATCACTTTCGTGACCACAGCCAAGACCGACGAAGAGGGCTTCGCCCTCCTCAAGGAGTTCGGCCTTCCCTTCAAGAACGCTAAAGAGTAATAGATTATGGCAAAAGAATCCATGAAGGCTCGCGAGGTAAAGCGTGCTAAGCTCGTCAGCAAGTATGCAGCCAAGCGTGCTGCCCTCAAGAAGATCGTCAACACGGGTGACCCCGTGGACGCTTACGAGGCAGCCCAGAAACTGCAGCGCATCCCCCGAAACGCCAACCCCATCCGCCTGCACAACCGCTGCAAGCTGACCGGACGTCCCAAAGGCTATATCCGCCAGTTCGGACTCTCCCGTATCCAGTTCCGCGAGATGGCTTCGCAGGGTCTCATCCCCGGCGTACGCAAGGCCAGTTGGTAGGTCGCAGACTCCACACACAAGGAACCAAGTAACACAATCGTTTAATATTGTCGGCAGCGTGCCGATTAATTAAATCAAAACAAAATGACAGATCCTATTGCAGACTATTTGACACGGTTGCGCAATGCCATTCAAGCCAAGCACAGAGTGGTAGAGATCCCCGCGTCGAATCTGAAGAAGGAGATCACCAAGATCCTCTTCGAGAAGGGCTACATCCTCAACTACAAGTTCGTGGACGACGGCCCACAGGGTACCATCAAGGTGGCCCTGAAGTATGATGCTGTTAACAAGGTTAACGCCATCAAGAAACTCATCCGCATCTCCCGCCCCGGTATGCGTAAGTACACCGGCTACAAGGACATGCCTCGCGTGATTAACGGATTGGGCATCGCTATCCTGTCCACATCCCAAGGTGTAATGACAAACAAGGAGGCTGCCGACCTCAAGATCGGCGGCGAAGTCCTTTGCTATGTATATTAATATAAGGAGGATTAAACATGTCTAGAATTGGTAAATTGCCCATAAACATCCCCGCAGGTGTTGAGATTTCCGTTGACGGCAACAAGGTGACCGTCAAGGGCAAGGAGGGTGTTTTAACCCAAGAGGTTAATCCTTCCATCAAAGTGAACTACGATAAGGAAAAGGCCGAAGTAGTGTTCGAGATTGACGAGGCTTATGACCCCATGAATGTCTCCCTCAAGCAGAAGCAGGCCTATCACGGTCTCTATCGTGCCCTCATCCACAACATGGTCGTTGGCGTGAGCGAAGGCTACACCAAGCACATGGAACTCGTGGGCGTAGGCTTCCGCGTGAGCAACACCGGCAATCTGGTGGAGTTCGCACTGGGATACACACACCCCATCGTCTTCCAGCTCCCCGCCGAAATCAAGGTCGAGACGAAGTCCGAGAGAAACCAGAATCCACAAATCATCCTGAAGTCTTGCGACAAACAGCTCCTCGGACAGGTTTGCGCCAAGATTCGTTCTTTCCGTAAGCCCGAACCCTACAAGGGCAAAGGTATCTTGTTCGTTGGCGAACAGATTCGCAGAAAGTCTGGTAAATCAGCAGGTGCTAAGTAACTCTAAAACAGCGTAATCATGACAACGAAAATCGAAAGACGAATCAAGATCAAGTATAGAGTTCGTAACAAGATCTCTGGAACTGCAGAGCGTCCCCGCATGTCGGTGTTCCGCAGCAACAAGCAGATATATGTGCAGGTGATCAACGACCAGAACGGCACCACACTGTGCGCCGCCTCCTCGCTCGGCATGGAGACCATGCCCAAGAAGGAACAGGCCGCCAAGGTGGGCGAACTGATCGCCAAGAAGGCCCTCGAGGCCGGCATCACCACCGTGGTATTCGACCGCAACGGTTACCTCTACCACGGCAGAGTTAAGGAAGTTGCAGATGCAGCAAGAAATGGTGGACTTAAATTCTAATTCATTATGGCAATCAAGAACGTAAAGATCAATAGCGATGTTGAATTGAAGGACCGCCTCGTCGCCATCAACCGCGTCACCAAGGTGACCAAGGGTGGCCGCACCTTCACATTTGCAGCAATCGTCGTAGTCGGCGACGGCAAGGGCATCATCGGGTATGGCCTCGGCAAGGCCGGTGAGGTCACCGCAGCCATCGCCAAGGGCGTGGAAGCCGCCAAGAAGAACCTTGTGCAGGTACCCGTCGTCAAAGGCACTGTTCCCCATGCTCAGGCCGCCAAGTTCGGAGGCGCCGAGGTGCTCATCATGCCCGCTTCTACCGGTACCGGTGTCGTGGCTGGTGGTGCCATGCGTGCCGTCCTGGACAGTGTCGGTATCACCGACTGTCTGGCCAAGAGCAAGGGCTCGTCCAACCCCCACAACCTGGTCAAGGCCACCATCGCAGCGCTGGCAGAGATGCGCGATGCCAAGATGGTTGCACAGAACCGTGGTATCAGTGTTGAAAAAGTATTCAGAGGCTAACTAAAAGGAGAACAAGACTATGGCAACTATCAAAGTAATGCAGACGAAGAGCCGTATCGGCGCTCCCAAGAACCAGAAACGTACACTGGACTCCATGGGACTGAAGCGAATCCGTCAGGTCGTAGAACTCGAAGACACTCCTTCTGCCCGCGGCATGATACAGACGGTTCATCACCTGGTGACTATCGTTGATTAATATCACAGTAAACATTATCAACTTTTTTAACCGACACACAAAATGAAATTAAATAATTTGACTCCCGCAGCAGGCTCCGTCAAGACTCGCAAGAGAATTGGCCGCGGTCCCGGTTCGGGCCTGGGTGGTACCTCCACCCGCGGCCACAAGGGTGCTAAGGCTCGCTCGGGCTACAAGAAGAAGATTGGATTCGAAGGCGGACAGATGCCACTGCAGCGTCGCCTGCCCAAGTTCGGCTTCAAGAACATCAATCGTAAGGAGTTCCAGGCCGTCAACCTCGACGTCATCCAGAAGCTGGCCGAGACAGGTCTGGCCAAGGTGGGTATCGACGAGATCGTAGCAGCTGGCTTTGCCAAGGCTGGCATGCTGGTCAAGGTGCTCGGCAAGGGACAGCTCACCACGAAGGTGGATGTCGAGGCCAACGCTTTCTCCAAGACTGCCGAAGCTGCCATACAGGCAGTGGGCGGAAATGCTACAACCCTGTAAATCGTAACTCATGAAGAAGTTAATTGCAACACTGAAGAACATCTGGAGAATCGAGGACCTTCGCACGAAGCTCCTCGTGACTCTGGGTTTTGCCGCCATCTACCGTTTCGGCTCGTTCGTCGTGCTCCCAGGCATCGACCCCAACCAGCTGGTACGGCTGCGCGAGCAGACCAGCGAGGGCTTGATGAGCCTGTTGAACATGTTCTCCGGAGGCGCCTTCTCCAACGCGTCTGTCTTCGCGTTGGGTATCATGCCCTACATCACGGCTTCCATCGTCATCCAGCTCCTCGCTGTCGCTGTGCCTTACTTCCAGAAGATGCAGCGCGAGGGCGAGAGTGGCCGCCGCAAGATCAACCAGTACACCCGCTACCTCACCATCTTCATCCTGTTGTTCCAGGCTCCCGCCTATGTGACCAACCTCAAGATGATGGCAGGGCCCGCCCTCGTCACACAGGACTGGACATCGTTCTACTTCGCTTCCACCATCATCCTGGCAGCAGGTAGCATGTTCATCCTCTGGCTCGGTGAACGCATCACCGACAAGGGTATCGGCAACGGTGTCTCGCTGATCATCATGCTGGGTATCATCGCGCGTCTGCCCGAGGCATTCGGTCAGGAGGCTGCCAGCCGTCTCACCAACCTCAGCGGTGGTGGACTGGTGATGTTCATCATCGAGCTCATCCTCCTCTTTGCCGTCGTCCTGGCAGCTATCCTGCTCGTCCAGGGTACACGCAAGGTGCCCGTACAGTATGCCAAGCGCATGAACGGTCAGCAGCAGGTGGGTGGTGCACGTCAGTACATCCCCCTCAAGCTCTTCGCCGCCAATGTGATGCCTATCATCTTTGCCCAGGCCATCATGTTCCTGCCCATCACACTCCTGCAGTACATGACAGACGATGCTCCCTCGGCTTTCCTGATGGCGCTCTCCGACCATACGAGCTGGACATACAACCTCATCTTCGCTGTCCTCATCATCGCCTTCACCTACCTCTACACGGCCATCACCATGAACCCCGTACAGATGGCAGATGACCTCAAACGCAACAACGGTTTCATCCCCGGCGTGCGTCCAGGCAAGGATACGGCAGACTATATCGATAACGTGATGTCACACCTCACCCTCCCGGGTTCGCTCTTCCTGGCTGTCATCGCCTGCATGCCCGCTTTCGCTGGACTGCTCAATGTCTCCCAGGCTTTTGCGCAGTTCTTCGGCGGCACCTCACTGCTCATCCTCGTGGGCGTGGTGATCTATCCGCTGCAGCAGTTCGAGAGTCACCTGCTCATGCGTCACTACGACGGTCTGCTCGAGTCGGGCCGCATCCGTGGCCGTGCAGGGATGAGCGCCTACTAAGGTTGTGTGCTGAATGATATTCCTGAAGACCGAGGACGAGATTGAGCTGATGCGTGCGGCCAATATGCTGGTCGCCGAGACACTGGCCGAGGTGGCCAAAGCCATACGACCCGGTGTCACCACAGCTCAGTTGGACCAACTGGCCGAGGAGTTCATCCGTGACCACGGTGCAGAACCCACCTTCAAGGGTTTCCCCAACCCCTATGGTGGCCCCTTCCCCGGGAGCATCTGCACCAGCGTCAACGACGAAGTGGTACACGGCGTCCCCCCACAGGGACGGGTACTCCGCGACGGTGACATCATCTCTGTCGATTGTGGCACACTGCTCAACGGCTTTAACGGCGACTCCTGCTACACCTTCGCGGTGGGCGAGATAAGCGAGGAGGTCGGGCAGTTGCTCCAGACGACGAAGGAAGCGCTCTACAAAGGTATCGAAGCAGCCTACGCCGGGCAACGCATCGGCGACATAGGCAACGCCGTGCAGCAACACTGCGAGGCCCGCGGCTACGGAGTCGTTCGTGAGTTCGTGGGACATGGCATTGGCAAGGATATGCACGAGGATCCCCAGGTGCCCAACTTCGGCCGACGGGGACAGGGCAAGCAGCTCAAGAACGGCATGTGTATCGCCATCGAACCCATGATCACCATGGGCAGCCGCGAGATCTACATGATGCCCGACAAGTGGACCATCCGCACCAAGGACGGTCGTCCAGCAGCCCATTTCGAGCACACCATAGCCATCCGCAACGGCAAGGCCGATATCCTCTCCTCCTTCGAACAGATAGAGCAGATAGAGGCGCAACGGAGATAGAAAACGAGTCATAACCAAGAAAAGTTCAAAAAAAACAACGGGCCAAGTCCCACCACCAATAACCCAATATGGCAAAACAATCCGCTATAGAACAAGACGGCCAGATCATGGAGGCACTGTCCAATGCCATGTTCCGCGTAGAGCTGGAGAATGGGCACCAAATCACGGCGCACATCTCTGGCAAGATGCGCATGCACTACATCAGGATCCTCCCCGGCGATAAGGTGAAGGTGGAGATGAGTCCCTACGACTTGTCCAAAGGTCGCATCGTATTCAGATACAAATAAAAAAGCCAAACAATATGAAAACAAAAGCATCTTTGAAAAAGCGTACCCCCGAGTGCAAGATCGTCCGTCGCAAGGGCCGCTTGTTTGTGATTAATAAAAAGAACCCTAAGATGAAATTGCGTCAGGGTTAATTCAGTTTCGATAACAGAAAAAATATATTATGGCAATAAGAATTGTTGGTGTCGATTTACCTCAGAACAAACGAGGTGAAATCGCTTTGACCTATGTCTATGGCATTGGTCGCAGTAGTTCAGCAAAGATCCTTGCTACGGCAGGTGTTGACAAGGACATCAAGGTCAAGGATTGGACCGATGACCAGGCCGCCAAGATCCGTGAGGTCATTGCTGCTGAGTACAAAGTAGAAGGTGACCTGCGTTCGGAGATCGCTATGAACATCAAGCGCTTGATGGACATTGGTTGCTATCGTGGTGTACGTCACCGCAACGGCTTGCCCGTACGCGGTCAGAGCACCAAGAACAACGCACGCACTCGCAAGGGTCGCAAGAAGACCGTTGCTAACAAGAAAAAGGCTACCAAATAATAAATAGATATGGCAAAGAAAACAGTCGCAGCTAAAAAGAGAAATGTGAAGGTTGACGCTCTGGGCCAACTCCATGTGCACAGCTCGTTCAACAACGTCATCGTTTCGCTTGCAAACAGTGAGGGCCAGATCATCTCCTGGTCTTCAGCAGGCAAGATGGGGTTCCGCGGTTCTAAGAAGAACACACCCTATGCCGCTCAGATGGCCGCTCAGGATTGTGCCAAGATTGCCTACGATCTTGGCCTCCGCAAGGTGAAAGCCTATGTGAAGGGTCCGGGCAATGGCCGTGAGTCCGCTATCCGTACGATCCATGGTGCCGGTATCGAGGTAGTCGAGATCATCGACGTCACCCCACTGCCACACAACGGATGTCGTCCTCCCAAGCGTCGTAGAGTATAATCAGTAACAAGAACCTTAAAACACACGAAACAATGGCTAGATATACTGGTCCAAAATCCAAGATCGCCCGCCGTTTCGGCGAGGCTATTTATGGTCCCGACAAGGTACTGTCCAAGAGGAACTTCCCTCCCGGCCAGCACGGCAATAACCGTCGTCGCAAGACTTCTGAGTATGGCCTCATGCTCGCCGAGAAGCAGAAGGCCAAATACACCTATGGCGTATTGGAGAAACAATTCCGCAATATGTTCGACAAGGCTTCTCGCACCAGTGGCATCACCGGCGAGATCCTGCTCCAGAACCTGGAGTGCCGTCTCGACAATATCGTCTATCGTCTGGGTATCGCTCCCACCCGTGCCGCTGCCCGTCAGCTCGTCAGCCACCGCCACATCGTGGTAGATGGCAAGGTGGTCAACGTACCCTCCTGTGCTGTCAAGCCCGGTCAGATTGTAGGCGTTCGCGAGAAGGCCAAGTCGCTCGAGGTCATCGCTGCCTCTCTTGCTGGTGTCAACCACAGCAAGTACCCCTGGATAGAGTGGGACGAGGCTCAGATGGCAGGCAAGCTGTTGCACAAGCCCGAGCGCGCCGACATCCCCGAGAACATTAAGGAGCAACTGATTGTCGAATTGTATTCTAAATAATCACTAAGATAATGGCGATATTAGCATTTCAAAAACCTGATAAGGTGTTAATGGTGGAGGCCAACGACAAGTACGGCAAGTTCGAATTTCGTCCGTTAGAGCCAGGCTTCGGTATTACCGTCGGTAATGCTCTTCGCCGTATCCTGCTATCTTCGCTCGAGGGTTATGCCATCAACACCATTCGCATCAATGGCGTTGAGCATGAGTTCGCGTCTGTCCAGGGCGTGAAGGAGGATGTCACCAACATCATCCTCAACCTCAAGCAAGTGCGCTTCAAGCAAATAGTTGAAGAATTCGAGAGCGAGAAGATCAATGTCACTGTCGAGGGTACCACCCTCTTCAAGGCCGGCGATCTCAACAAGTACCTCACCGGATTCGAAGTACTCAACCCCGAACTCGTCATTTGTCATCTCGACCCCAAGGCTGTGATGCAGATAGAGATCTCGATCAACAAGGGTCGCGGCTATGTCCCCAGCGAGGAGAACCGCGAGTTCTGCACCGATGTCAACGTGCTCCCCATCGACTCTATCTACACGCCCATCCGCAATGTCAAATACGAGATCGAGAACTTCCGTGTCGAGCAGAAGACCGACTACGAGAAACTCGTGCTTGAAGTGACAACCGACGGTTCCATTCATCCCAAAGATGCCCTGCGCGAGGCTGCCAAGATCCTCATCCTCCATTTCATGCTCTTCTCGGACGACAAGATCACGCTCGAGAACATGGATGCTGACAACGGCGAGGAGTTCGACGAGGAAGCCCTCCACATGCGTCAGCTGCTCAAGACCAAGCTCACCGACATGGATCTCTCCGTGCGTGCGCTCAACTGCCTCAAGGCTGCCGATGTCGAGACACTTGGCGATCTGGTACAGTACAACAAGACCGACCTCCTCAAGTTCCGCAACTTTGGTAAGAAATCGCTCACCGAGCTTGATGATTTGCTCGAGAGTCTGAATCTGTCGTTTGGAACCGACATCTCTAAGTATAAATTAGACAAAGATTAACACATCATGAGACATAACAAGAAATTCAACCATCTGAGTCGTACTGCATCCCACCGCGATGCCATGCTCTCCAACATGGCTATCTCGCTGATCATGCACAAAAGAATCACTACGACTCTCGCCAAGGCCAAGGCTCTGAAGAAGTTCGTAGAGCCTCTGCTCACCAAGGCCAAGCAAGACACCACCAACGCTCGTCGCGTAGTCTTCAGCCACCTCCAGAACAAGTACGCCGTCACCGAACTCTTCCAGGTCGTAAGCCCCAAGATTGGTGACCGTCCCGGTGGTTACACTCGCATCATCAAGACCGGTTTCCGCCAGAACGACATGGCCGCCATGTGCTTCATCGAGCTCGTTGACTTCGACGAGAACATGGCCAAGGTCGCCAAGAAGGCTACCCGCACACGCCGCAGCCGCAAGGCTGCAGCCGCTGCCACCGAGGCTCCCGCTGCCGAGGCTCCCGCTGCCGAGGCAACCGAGACTCCCGCCGAGTAAACCATACGCATCCTCCCTCAGTATCGAGATGCAACGAAAGGGTGACCCCACACTGGGGCCACCCTTTCATATTTCTTTCGGTGTCAGTCCACTTCCTCGTCGGCTTCGTAGCCGCCCATCTCGCGGATGGCGTTCTTCAGCAGGGTATATTGCTGGAAGAGATGATTCACGGGTACCTCGTCTCGGGTGAAGTCGTGCATGGGGCTCTTGAGGAAGAAACTCAGGAAACGCTGTATGCCGTAGCGTCCGGCACGGGCGGCCACGTCGGAGAGTAGGCACAGGTCCAGCAGGAGTGGGGCAGCGAGGATGGAGTCGCGGCAGAGGAAGTTAATCTTGATCTGCATGGGATAGCCCATCCACCCGAAGATGTCTATGTTGTCCCAGCCCTCCTTGTTGTCGTTGCGTGGTGGGTAGTAGTTGATGCGCACCTTGTGATAGTAGTCGGCATAGAGGTCGGGCTGCTTGTCGGCTGTGAGGATGCTCTCCAGTGTCGAGAGTTTGCTCACCTCCTTGGTGCGGAAATTCTCGGGCTCGTCCAGCACCAGTCCGTCGCGGTTGCCCAGGATGTTGGTAGAGAACCAGCCGTTCAGGCCCAGGCAACGTGTGCCTATGATGGGAGCGAAACCGCTCTTCACCAGGGTCTGGCCCGTCTTGAAGTCCTTGCCGCAGATGGGCATGCGCGTTTGCTCGGCCAGTTGCCACATCGCGGGGATGTCCACCGTGGTGTTGGGCGCGCCCATGATGAAGGGGGCTCCCTCTGTGAGGGCGGCATAGGCATAGCACATCGAGGGGGCTATGTGCAGCGTGTCGTCGTCCTTCATGGCCTGTTCCAGCGCAGTCAGCGTGCCGTGTACCTCGGGGCAGTAGGGGACGTAGATCTCTGTCGAGGCAGCCCAGGCCACGACGATGCGGCTGCAGTGGTGCTCGGCCTTGAAGGTGCGTATGTCCTCGCGCAGCTGCTCCACCATCTGCCAGCGTGTCTTGCCCACCATCACGTTGTCGCCGTCCAGTCGTTTGGCGAAGTTTTTGTCGAAGGCGGCACGCATGGGGCGTATGGCTTCCAGTTCCTCGCGTACGGGCTCTATGTCTTTCTCCTTCAGCACCTCGGCATACATGGCCGAGCGGTAGGCGTCGGCAGGATAGACATCCCACGCGCCGAACTCGATGTCCTCGAGTCGTGCCAGCGGTACAATCTCGCCGTAGGAGAGGTAGCGTTTCTGCTCGCCACGGCCTACGCGTATCTTGTCATATTGGGTCATAGACCCTACGGGTTTCGCCAAGCCGCGTCGCGTCATGAGTACGCCGGTCATGAAGGTCGATGTCACGGCGCCCAGTCCTACGACTAAGATACCCAATTTGCCCTCTGCGGGTTGTGCTTTTTGTTGTGTCATGGTATATTCGGTGTGTTCTGTGCCGCAAAGTTACGAAAAAGCCGTCGGTCGGCGGTCAACGCTCGGCCGAATTTTTGTGCTGGCGGGCCAAAATTGGGTTTTATCGACTCTTTTTTCGCTCCTTCGCCCCAAAAGTCTTTGCCTTTGGCCCTTCGTCATTCGTTTTTTCCGTACCTTTGTCGGCATGAAATACGGTATCATCGCAGCCGGCGAGGGTTCTCGCCTTCGCCAAGAGGGTGTTCCTGTACCCAAGCCTCTCGTGGAGGTACACGGCGAGACCCTGTTGGGACGTCTGCTCAGCCTCTTCGTGCGCCGGGGTGCTACCGAGATTGCCGTCATCGTCAACGAGCAGCAGCCCGAGACGTATCGGTATGTGCTGTCCTGGCAGCAACGTCATCGGCGCGATGCCTTGTGCCCCATCCGTGTCGTGCGCAAATCCACGCCAGGCTCGATGTATAGCTTTGCCGAGTTGGCGCCCTATCTGGGCGAGGCTTTCTGCCTCACCACGGTGGATACCATCTTCTGCGAGGAGGAGTTCGGTCGCTACATCGGTGCTTTCGAGCAGAGCGAGGCCGATGCCCTCATGGCCGTCACGCGCTTCGTCGATGACGAGAAGCCCCTCTATGTCGAGACCGATGCCGACCACCATGTCCTCTGTTTTGCCGACACCGACCCCCATGTTCCCTGTTATGTCTCGGGGGGCATGTACCTCATGCGCGCCACCGTGCTGCCCGTCCTGGAGCGTTGCATGCAACGAGGGACCACGCGCATGCGCGACTTCCAGCGTGGTCTCTTGCAGGAGGGCTTGCGCGTCGAGGCCTTTCCTTTCACCAAGATCATGGATGTGGACCATGCCCACGACATAGACCAAGCCAACGCCTTCACTGCCAGTGAGCCCCGTCGTGTGCTCTGTGTGCGTCGTGCCGCCTCCCTCGCGGGTCGCCACCAGAGCGACTGTGCCCTGCTCCATGCCGTCGCCGAGGCGTTGCGGGAGCGGGGCTTCCGTGTCTCGTGCGTGGATGAAGACCGCCTCACCCTGGCCGACCGTGCCCCGCTGGTCGTCAGCATGGCCCGCAGTGCCGATGCTTGTCGCCTGTTGTCGGGGTGGCAGTCTCGGGGCTCTCGTGTCGTGGACGACCCTGCTGCGGTGAGCCAGCTGAGTCGTCGCAGTGTGGCTATGGCCTGTACCGAGCTCGGCATACCCTATGTGTCCACCTTCGACACACCAGCAACAGCCTTCTTTCCCTGTTGGGTCAAGCGGGCCGACACCATCAGTGCCCTTTGCCAGGGCGATGTGCGTCGGGTCACTTCTTCCCAGGCGTTGGAATCCGCCCTCTCAGACCTTCGGCAGCGCGGCGTAGATGATGTCGAAATATCGCGACACACGGAAGGTACGGTGATTAAGTTCTACGGCATCTGCGATGATGTTGCCGGTGTTGACTTCTTCCGCTGCGAGGCACCCTCCGCCGTGGCCTCGTCCCTGCACGAGTATGGCCGCCGTCTCGGTGCCGCCCTGCACCTTGTCATCTACGGTGGCGATGCCGTCGTCACCCCCGACGGTGCCGTCCACCTCATCGACTTCAACGACTTCCCATCCTTCTCTGCCTGTCGCATCGAGGCAGCCCAGACCATTGTCCAACTCATAGAATCATGAATCTTCACACCTTTCGTCAGGAGGTCGAAAAGACCTATAAATCCTTCGACACCGAAGAGCGCATCGACATGTACTTCACGCGCCCTATCGGGTATCTGTGGACGCTCCTCTTTGCCCGTTTGGGTGTTCACCCCAATGTCGTCACCATCCTCAGTATCGTGCTCGGGCTCTTCTCGGGCTTCTGCTTCTACCATCGCGAGCTATGGTGGAACGTGGTGGGTATCCTTGTTCTCATGCTGTCGAATTTCTATGACAGTGCCGACGGTCAGCTGGCCCGTATGACCGGCAAGACCACGGTGTGGGGACGCATCCTCGATGGCTTCAGCAGCGACCTCACCTTCATTGCCATCTATTTCGGTCTGCTCTTCCGTCTCTGGGATCAGGACATCCCCTTCACCCACATGCATTGGGGCGTTATCATCCTTCTTCTCCTCGTGCTGAGTGGTGTCTTCTTCCACAAACGCCACTGTCAGCTGTCGGACTACTACCGCAACATCCACCTCTTCCTGCTCCGCGGTGACAACGGGTCGGAACTCACCACCAGCGAGCGTCAGTACCACACTGTGGCCGACCTCACCATCATCCCCCGTCGTGGCAATTTCTGGTACCGTCAGTTCATGTGGGCCTACTGGAACTACACCTGCTCGCAGGAGCGTCTCTCACCTGCCTTTCAGCGTCTGCGCCACGCCCTCGACGCGCACCAGGACGGCCGTTTCACCGAGGCGCAGCGACAGTATTTCCTCCAGCACAGTCGTCCCCTCATGAAATTCACCAATATCCTCACCTTCAACTGGCGTGCCATCACCCTTGCCGTGGCTTGCCTCATGGACATGCCCTGGCTGTACCTCCTCGTTGAGTTCGTCATCTTCGAGAGCATCTTCCAATACATGCGCTATCGCCACAACGAGATATGCAGGTCCTTGGAAGCTGACTGCAGACCTCTCCCATCATGAAGAATTTCCGCAACATATTCCTTTGGATTGGCCTCGTCGCCATCGTGGTGATGCTGGTCACCATGGACACCCCCTATGCCGAGATATGGGCCCATGTGCAGACGGCAGGGTGGTGGTTCGTGGCCGTCGTACTGCTGTGGCTCCCCATCTACCTCCTCAATGCCTGGTCGTGGAGTTTCATCATCCATGCTCAGGCGGGGCCTCGTGTACCCTTCCTGCGTGTCTTCCGCTATACCATCAGCGGCTATGCCCTCAACTACGTCACCCCCGTAGGGGTCTTGGGCGGCGAGCCTTACCGCATCATGGAACTCAGCGGCATCGTCGGCTCTGAGCGTGCCACGAGCAGCGTGCTCCTCTATGCCATGATGCACATCTTCAGCCATTTCCTCTTCTGGGCCGCATCCATCCTGCTCTTCCTGCTCTGTCATTCGGGCCTGCTCACACCCGTCATGGCCGTGCTGCTCGGTCTCGTCGCACTGTTCTGCGGCCTGGGCATCTACTTCTTCCTCCGAGGCTACCGTAATGGCTTTGCGTTCCGTGCCATGCACCTGCTCACCTACATCCCCTTGGTGGGGAAATGGGCTCGTCGTTTGGTGGAGCAGCAAGCCGACACCATCCACCACATCGATCAGCAGATCGCTGCCCTGCACCAGTGCAACAGATGGCGTTTCTATGGCTCCCTCTTCCTCGAGTTCCTGGCCCGTGTCGTCGGCTGTCTCGAGTTGTGGTTCATCCTCATGATCCTCACCGACAGCGTACGTTTCGTGGACTGCATCCTCATCCAGGCCTTCACCTCGCTCTTTGCCAATCTGCTCTTCTTCATGCCCATGGAGATGGGTACGCGCGAGGGTGGCTTTGCCCTTGCCGTAGGTGGTCTCGTATTGCCTGCCACCTTTGGTGTCCTTGCCGGACTCCTCACCCGCCTGCGCGAAATCATCTGGATCGCCGTCGGCTTGGCCCTCATCAAAGTACAACGCCGACAGGAATGACCAACCCTTAACCCTTTAACCCCTTACCATGTCCCACGCGCTGCTCTTTGACTACGGCGGAACGCTCGACACCCACGGGCGTCACTGGGCCCGTGTGTTGTGGGAGGCCTATCAGGAGGCAGGCGTAGCGTGTGCCGAGGAGGACTTCCGTGAGGCCTATGTGTCGGTGGAGCGTCGTCTGGGACGTGAGTCAATCATAACACCTCGCGACACCTTTCGCGATGTCCTCGTTTGCAAGGTACACCTGCAGATGCAGCTCCTTGGCCTCGGTGCCGTGTCGTCGGGGATGGAGCGCCTCGTCGTGGACTATTGCGACGCCTACGCCCGTCGGTGTACGGCCCAGAGCGCAGACGTCCTATCCCGCCTCCATGTCCACTACCCCCTCGTCCTTGTCAGCAACTTCTATGGCAACCTCCGCGCCGTCCTCTCCGACTATGCCCTGCTCCCTCTCTTCGACGATATCGTGGAGAGTGCTGCTGTAGGCTTGCGCAAGCCCGACCCCGCCATCTGGCGCCTTGCTGTAGAGCGTCAGCACCTCGCCCCAGCGCAGTGTACCGTCATCGGCGACTCCCTCAAGAACGATATCCTCCCTGCCCACACCCTGGGCATCCCCACCATCTGGTATCAAGGCCAAGGGTGGGAGCATGCCGAGACAGCGCCCTTCCCCTGTCCCACCATTCGCCAACTCGACGAGATCCCTCGTTTTTGTCCTCGGTAGGCACCTTTTTTGTTGACTTTTCGCAAAAAAAACTAATTTTCGGCTGCCTACGAGAAAAAAGCCGTCAACCCTTGACCGTTGACCGTCCACCTTTTCGTACCTTTGCGCACTCTCTTTGTCGTGTACGCCCAGGCGCATGCGTGCAAAGGGTACGCCCCGATTGTCAATGTGACAACCGTCGGCGAAGCCGTGCCACGCCGCACCCCCACAGTAAGTGATGTCCGAGAACACCCCTGTCAGACTCTTCAGAAGATCCCGAAAAGGTACCATAAACCTTTTTGGCGAATGCCGAGTGAGGTATTTCGAATACTTCTACATGTTTGTCATGGTCCTGTATATGGCCCAGATGACAGGCGATACGGGTCGTATGGTGGGGTCGCTCAGCGGCAATCCCATACCGCTGCTCCTCCCCATCGTGCTCACCGTCATCCTCCTCATGCGGCACAAGATCCATTGGGGCAACAGGAATCTCTGGCTGCTGACAGGTGCCACCACGGTGTGGTCCCTGGCCATACTCATCAAGTACAACGCCTTCACGTCCTCCAGTGAGTGGTCCTATATCTTCTTCCTCTACTACGCCATCTTCATCGCCTTCATCCACGTCAAAGTTTACAAGCGTTCCCTGTTCCCCCTCTACGAACACATCATGGTATGGCTGTGTAGGATATCCCTCGTGATGTGGGTGCTGAATATCCTGCTCTACCATGCCGGCCTCTTCGCCGACTGGGGGGAGACCAACCTGGGCCGCAACATCCTGTACCTCTACCAATGGCTCACACCCGACAAGGCCCGCAACGACACGTTCTATCTCACCCTGCGCAATCCGGGCTGTTCGTGGGAGCCAGGCCGCTTCTCCATCATGGTGCTGCTGGCCATCTTTGTCAACCTCTGTCGCAAGGGTGTCCGCTTCAGGAAGAACCACAACATCTGGTGGCTCCTGGCGGCTCTGCTCTCCACCCAATCCACCACGGGCTACTCCATAGCCCTGCTCATGTACGCGTTGTTCTACGTCAAGAAATTCAACCTCAAGACCGCCTTGGGATTCTGTGCCATCATCATCCCCATCGCCGTATTCCTCACGCAGGCCGAATTCATGGGGTCCAAGATCTCCAGCCAGTTGCAGGAAGCGAACGTCACCGACGAGTTCTACGAGCAGGTGGAATGGAACGCCAAGAATGTATATGCCGAGGGCGAGTACGCCAACTCTCTGGGACGTTTCGAGTCCATCTATTTCGAGTGGCAGAACTTCAGGGCCGCCCCCCTCTTGGGCTATGGTCGCAACACCGAGCACAGCCTCTTCTACAAAGACGTATCCACCAACTACAGCCTCACAGGCGGACTCGTCAAACTCATAGCACAATATGGTGTGTTCTACGCAGCGCTCCTCTATCTCATCCTTTTTCTCTCGTCTGCCCGCATAGCGGCCACCTACCACCAACGCCGCCCCTACGTCTTGTTCCTCACCATCGTGCTCTCCACCATCTCCTACGTCGTCTGGTGTGTACCCATCTTCACGGCCTTTTGGCTCTATGGCCTCTTCTCCGCCCCTCTCCCGAAGGGAAGAAGTTCAAGAGTTCAAGAAGTTCAAGAGTTCAAGGGTTCAAGAGTTCGCCCTGAAGGGGCAACATCTACTAGCCCAGGGCAGAGCGAACAAATGTGAGCGGCACCCTGGGTTCAACAGCCATTCCCTTGGCTGCAAAACACATGCACAAGCAAAATAAACAGGTCCTACTCCTCACGGCTTCCACCTTCATCGGGTTGATAGTCGGGGTATTGAACTCCGTCATCAACACGCGGTTCCTCGTGCCCGAACGGTATGGCGATGTCCGGTATGTGCAGAACATCATCAGTTTCCTCTCCAGCATACTGATGTTCGGATACTTTGTCTCGGGCAGTCGCCTGTTGGCCCTCTCGCCCGACGAACGCTACAGCCGCCGCATCCGCGGCGTACTCTGCACCATATTGGCGGCTGCCATTGCCGTCGTTATGCTCGTCATGTTGGTGCTGTGGGCGCTCAGCATTCACCAGGGCATAGACAACCTCACCACACTATACCTCATCGCCATCCCCTTCGGCGGCAACGTCCTTCTGCTCAACTACGTCAACACCACCATGCAGGGCGACAACCACATCGGCAGGATTGCGCTGGGTCGCTTGTTGCCTTCTACGCTCTACTGCATCCTGGCCTACCTCATCTATTCCGCCTACGGTGCCACGCCCGAGAAGATGCTGGCCCTGTTCAACGGACTGGCCACGGTCACGCTCGTCATCATCATCGCATCCACCAAGCCCTCCTTCCGAGGCCTCAAGGAGTCGTTTCGCATCCTCAACGAGGAGAACAGGAAATACGGATTCAATGTCTATCTCGGCGCCTTGGCCAACGTGGCGACAGGCTACATCGCAGGCATCACGCTGGGCCAGTTTTGCGACGACAACGCCAATGTGGGGTTCTACACCCTCGCCCTCACGATCTCGGGACCCCTGGCTATGTTGCCCTCCATCATCGGGACGACCTACTTCAAACGCTTCGCCCAACAGGACCGGATAGAGCGCAAGGTCATGAGGGGATCGTTGCTCCTCACCCTGGGCACCTGTGTCATCTACATCGTCTGCATCAGATACATCGTGGCCTTCCTCTACGACGACAGCTACCAGGTCGTGGGCGACATCGCCTCCTGGCTTGCCGTGGGTATGTCACTCCACGGACTGGGCGACATGTTCAACCGCTTCCTCGGCGCCCACGGCAAGGGCAAGGAGATCCGCAACGGAGCCTTCCTGTGTGGCGGTGTCACTATAGTGGGCAGCATCTTGCTGGTCTATCTCTGGCAGATAGACGGTGCTGTGCTCACCAAGGTAGCCAGCGACATTGTCTATTTCGCGGCTATGTATGCCTACTACAGGAATTTTGTCCACCCCATTGCTGACTCATGAAAATCCACATCATCACCAGCATAGCATTCCCCAACGGCATGGCACCAGGCAACCGCATCAAATGCTATGCTGGGGCCATTGCTGAGGCAGGCCTGGACTGCGAGGTCATCATCTATCGTCGCACAGAGCGTCATGGCGTCGCCCCGCAGAACACCCTGGCTGAAGGTCAGGTCTTCGGCGTGCCCTACCGCTACATAGGGGGGACCCCACTGCGCGGGAGCAACAAGCTTATACGCTGCTGGCACGACGTCTGCGACAAGCAAGCGCTCAAGCGACACCTGCGTCGCCATCTCCATGCAGGCGATGTCCTGTTCCTCTATGCTGGGCTGGATGCACACTACAACGTAGCACTCTGCCGTCTGGCACATCGCAGGGGATGCAAAGTCGTTCGTGAACTGTGCGAGCTGCCCTTTGGCACCACCACCGAGACCTCCCGAACAGCCAGGCTCCGCAGATATACCGAGCAGAAGGTATTCCCCCTCTGCGATGGCATCGTCCCCATCTCGGACGCGCTGATGCAATACGCTCGGCAGTATGCCCGACCCTCGTGCAGGTTCCAGAAGATACCCATCCTCGTAGATTACGACCGATACGCATTACCCGACAGGTCGGCCGAGTCTGATGTCCCCTACATCTTCCATGCCGGGACCCTCTACGACCAGAAAGACGGCATCCTGGGCATGATAGAAGCCTTTGGCATGGCTCGGCAAAAACTGTCCTTCCCCATCCAACTGATCTGCACCGGACGCAAAGAGAACTCGCGCCATCATAAGGAGATCGAAGCCCTCATCCTCAAGTACCACTTGCAGGACGCCCTCATCTTCACTGGCTATCTCTCCGACGACGGCCTCAAAGACCATCTGCAACGCGCCTCGTTGGTGGTCATCAACAAACATCCTAACCAGCAGAATACCTACTGCTTCTCCACCAAACTCGGCGAATACATGGCGGCAGGGAAAGCCATCATCATCACCCGGATGGGCGAAGCCATGAACTGGCTCACCGATGGGACAGACGCCTGCATCGTCGAGCCAGACGACGTGACTGCCTTGGCCGACGCCATGGTACACCTTTTCGAAGACAGCGCGTTGAGACACAAACTGGGTAATGGTGCCAAAGAGACCTGCCAGTCATGCTTTGATTTCAGGACACAGGCCTCTGTGCTGAAAACCTATTTCGAATCCCTATGAGACCCGTCAGAGATATCCTCCGAGACCTTTTCTGCAGTCCCAGAGTGTTCCTCTATGGACTGCTGAGGCATGGTGCACCACTCATTCGCAGTGACAAGCTCTTCCTGCAATGGATGTGGTATGCCATCTTCGGCCAAAAGCTGAATCTCGAACATCCGCAGACGTTCAACGAGAAGCTGCAATGGCTGAAACTCTACGACCATAACCCCCTCTACACCACGATGGTCGATAAAGTCCGTGCCAAGGAATATGTGGCGAGTATTATAGGCGAAGAGTACGTTATCCCCACGCTCGGCGTATGGGAAAAGGCCGAGGACATAGACTTCGATGCCCTGCCTGCGAAATTTGTGCTGAAATGCAACCACGACTCTGGCAAAGGGATGTGCATCTGCAAGGACAAGACACGACTCGACATGGCCCGGGTGCGCAGAGAGCTGAATCGCGGACTCCACTCCAGCTACTACAACTACAACCGCGAATGGCCCTACAAAGAGGTGCCACGACGCATCATTGCCGAGCAATACCTCGAAGACCCGCACTCCGACGAACTCTCCGACTACAAGATACACTGCTTCGGTACGGGTCGAAAAATCATACTGGTCTGTCGCGACCGCTTCAGCCCGTCGGGCATGACCGAGGACTTCTTCGACGAAGACTGGCAATACCTCGATGTCAAACGTCCAGACATACCCCAGTC
>R18__coassemble_1175_pt1 | contig 97774 bp, 71 predicted proteins | sample R18__metabat2_high_PE_031 | metagenome-assembled genome bin R18 | reverse complement strand
GCCGCCAACTTTCAAGAGAGAAGCCCTCATGAGCAAATGCTCGTGGGGGCTTCGCACGTATTGTTATGATTGTGTTATCGCAGGACTTTCTTCTTCCCGCGGATAATGATGCCCTTGGTGGCTTCGTTGGCGTTGATACGGCGGCCGGAGAGGTCGTAGGTGGCCTCGTTGTCGTTGTCTGTAGAGGGCAGTCCACCTATGGATGCCGGCACTTCGTCGGTCACACGCAGGATGCCTTGTGCCATGTCGGTGATGTCCCAGAAGAGTCCCTGTCCGGCATCGATGACCTGTGACTCCAGCTTGGGCGTCCCGCTCACGGTAGTCACGTCTTTCCAGAGTAGCACACTGTCGCCCAGGGCAAGGGTATGGCCCTCGGGGATATAGAGCGAGATGGTACCGTTTATGGTGAGACGGTTGATGTTCTGGATGGATGTACCACCTGTCGTGCGTGAGGAGGCACAGCGACTGACGCCCAGTCTGAGCGTGCTGCCGCTGGAGAAGGTGACGTTCTTGCCGCCGAAGTCAATCTGTCCTGTCGTGGCTTTTTCGATGTTACCCACCAACAGGGTGGAACCATTGCTGAAGGTGGCGGCACTGTTGGTGAGCGACGATCCCGTTGCGGTGGTACCCGAGAGGGTGGCTCCCTTGGAAACGGTGAGGGCTCCTGTGCCCAGTTTGGCTGTGCTGGCCAGATGCAGTTGACCGGCTGTCACACTGACTGCGCCACTGTTGGTCCATGCACCCTTGACGGTCATCTTGCACGAACCCACCTTCTGGAAGATGGCTTTGTTGGTGCCTCCCTCGTCGATGATTGTTCCTTCGAAGGTGAAGTCCTGCTGGTTGTTGCCCACTTTCCAGGTGTTGCTGCCACTGACGGCATTCTTGTTCTGGAAATTGGCGTAGGGTTGTGCCAGTGAACCTTTGCCCGTGAGGGTGCCGATGGCGAAGCTCTTGCAGACATTGGTGACAACGGCTCCCTCGGCGATGTTGAGCGTTCCGTTGGGAAGACCTGTGGCGGCATCGAGGGGCAGCCAGATGCTGGTGGTGGTATGCTTGATGGTGCCGGTGAAGGCCGACCAGTCACCTGTGATGCGTACGCGACTCACGGTGTTCACGGGGACGATGGTGAGTGTACCCTCGCCCGTGATGCGGTTGCCATAGGCGGTGTAGTAGCTGTTGGTGAGCTTCCAGGTGGCCGACTTGCCCTTGGGGATGTAGATGGTGTGGGAGGTGGACTGACAGTCATCCTGCAGTGTGCCACCCTGCAGCTCTACAGTCGAGGCTGGCGTGTTGCCGCTCACGACCTCCACGGTACCAGCCGTGATGACCAGTCGCGAGAGACCGTTGGCACTGTTGAACTTGAGCCAGCCGTTACCTTTCTTGGTGAGTTGGGTGCCGCTGAAGGAGCTGTCCATTGCAAAGTCGGCGCTGTTGTTGAGGGTGCCACCTTCGGTGCCCACCAGCTTGATGGGACTGCCCATTTCCACGGCTGCCGTGGTCTGTAGGGTGGCACCGTTCTCGATGACAAAACGACTGGCATCGCTGCTCATGGCTCCCAGTTGTCCTGTCTCGCTGTATTTGTTGGAGAGCTGCGACACCTTGATGGTACCACCACTGATGCGTGTACCCCCTGTGTAGGCGTTGTCGCCCGAGATGGTGAGGGTGCCGCTGCCGCGCTTGGCGAGTACGGCATCACCACTGAGGTAGCCCGTGCCGGTGAAGGTGTAGGCTTTGGTGGCATCGATGATGACGGAGTCGGGCACGAGCTCGTCCTGGAGGCTGACGGTCGTGGTGGAGGCTGAGTCGGTGAACCACACCCTGTCGCCCGAGACGAAGGCTGTGGGCTGGAGGTTGGCATCGACGAAGTTGGGGGTGTTGTTCAGGTCCCAGATATTGTTTTCGCTGCCACGCCAGGCAATGTCGGTTGCCTCGCGCTGATCATAGACGACGAGCAGGAGACTATCGTTGCGGTATTCGAGCTCTGTCTTCTGTCCGGACAGGCCTTCCAGCACGATGTTTTCTATGTTGCCCTCGACACCCTTGACGGTCATCAAACAGTATTCGCCGGGACGGATGGCTGTCTCGCCAGCGGCGGGATGTGGGGCAAACTCAAAGACGGGAGTGAGGTAGGTGGGTCCGTTGCTCCAGTTCTTCTTCTGGATGATGAGGGCGGAGGCGTGGATGCAGTCGGCCAACATGTCCGAGTTCGCGTCGTGGCTGTAGAGGTCAAAGACGATGCGGGCGCCCATGTTGAGGGTGAGGGTGTCGGTGGTGATGGAGCCCAGGGTGTTTGGTCCTCCGGGATGCAGCTCGGCAGCATAGTCCATGCTGATGCCCTTGCGGAACTCGCCACCTTGACTATTGAGCACTGCGAAGCGGTTGAGCCAGAGGGGTGAGGAGGTGAGGATACCGTCGAAGTTGAGGGTGCCTGCCCAGATGTTGGTCGGGCCCGTGTAGGTGTGTGTGGCCGTGTTGAGCTGGAGGATGCCATCGCCCTGCTTGACGAGACGCATGGTGCCTGTCAGTGCTCCTCCTGTGAGGGTGTGGGTGTAGGTCGTCGTCTTGATGCCCGAGTTGCTGTTGGCACCCTGCACCCATGTGGGGGTGTTGACGGTGAGCATGTAGGGGGCAGCACCCTCAGCAATGCTTACCGTCATGTTGCCCGTCTCGCAGAGGATGAGATGTTCGTCTGTCGTGGTAATGGTACCTCCGTTGGCCACCTCGGTACGTCCCGTCATGGTGAGTGGTGGCGGTGCCTGGGTGATGCCCTCCAGGGCTCCGAGGAAGTAGGAGGCATGAGGGGGCTGGTTGTAGCCACACATCTCCCACACCATGCCCTGGCGGTATTGGTGGTCGTGCCAGAGGGTGTAGTTGCGGTTGGTGGTGGGGATGGTGGTGCTGTAGATGCGCAGGTGCTGGTTGTCGGTGGTGCGCAGGATGAGCTCCTCGCGCCAGTCGCCCAGGATGTCGCCTTGCGCTGTGGGGGTGTTCTTGGTCCAGTTGCACAGCTTGGTGTCTGAGGTGGAGCAGATGGCTGCATCTTGTCCGCCTTTGTAGATGACGGCATTGCCCTCGGTGGCATCGCCATCGAGCGACTCCTCGCAGAGGTCACCGTCCCAGTATATGCGGAAATTCTGGGTGATTCCGGTCCACGAGTCCTGGAGGGCAGCACTGGTGACGGCGCTGACGAGCGGGTTGCTCACAGCCACACACTGACAGCCGGGGAAGGTGTTGTAGAAGTTGCCTGCCATGGCGCGTCCGCAGTCGCGTCCGATATTCTTATAATAGTATATCTTGCTCGTCGTGGCATCGCGCAGGTTGGCTCCCTGAGCATTCTCGTTGCAGGCGAAGATTTCCTGCCCGTGTCGGTAGGGGTCGAGGTCGGAGCAGTGCTGGGCATCGCCATGTCCCAGTCCTGTGGTGCTGAGTCCTTTGCCGTTGTCGTCGATGACCATGGAACCATAGACGATCTCGTCGCGTCCGTCCCAGTCCACGTCGGCTATGCCGTAGTTGTGGTAGCCCTGACCGAACCACGTACCGTCCAGTCCGTCGCTCTTCCATTCCCAGCGCAGGGTAAGGCTGTGGGTGGTGGGGTTGATGTCGAAGGCTTTGAAGTGGTGTTTGGAGTAGATGCCTCGGGCGAGGAAGAGGCTGGGGTGGCGTCCGTCGAGGAAGGGCGCCCCGAAGAAGAACTTGTTGGCGCGGTGTCCGTAGCCGTCGCCCCAATCGTTGACATCGCCGCGAGGTAGCGGGTAGGATGTGATGCTGTAGGGTTTGCCCGTAGCTCCTTCCAGATAGACGAGATACTCGGCACCTGTTATCTGGTAGGTCATGTTGGCCGACTGCAGGCACCCGTTGCGAGTAGCGTCCTTACCTTGTCCGATGGCTTTCTCTGTGCCGTCGGCCTGGTGGATGATGCCACCGTCGCCGATGCGTGCCACCACCTCGGCCTTGCCGTCGCTGTCCCAGTCATAGGCCACGATGTTGGTCTCTACGCCGCCACTGCTGATGGTGTTGGGACCTACGTCGATGTACCACAGCAAGGTGCCGTCGAGACGGTACACATCCAGACGGTCGAATTCGGTGGTGTTGCCCGTAGGGTAGAGGTTGTCGCCATCGCTGGAGTTGAGACGTTTGAGGAGTATCTCGGCCACGCCGTCGCCATCCACATCGGCCAGCGAAGCATCGTTGGCTATGTAGTGGGACGTGACATCGTTGCCCCTGCGGTCGGTGACAGGGGCGAGGGCAATCTCCAGGTAGGCTTTATCCCACCGTGTCACGGCAGCACACCGCTCCTGTTCCACACCCCTGACGACGGCAGCCACCTGATACTGACTCTTGGCTGTCCCCGACGCGTCTTTGTAGTTGCTCACCTGCAGTCCTGTCGCGATGGCTTGTCCGTCGCGGTAGAGGTTGTAGGTGACGTCGTAGTACTCTTCGCCCATGATGCGCCAGCTGACGAAGGTGGCCGAGCCGCTGGGGATGGCTACCAAGCCACGGTCCAGAAGGTCGGTGGTGCGTTGGGCGTGAACCTTCGGGAGGAATGGTTCGGCCAGTTCGCCAACCACGAAGACGAAGACAAAGACGAGAAGATGGAGGAGGGTGTTGTGTCTCATAATGATGACGGTGTGAGGTTAAAATCGTCACAAAGGTACAAAAAGGTCAACGGTCAAGAGCCAACAGTCAACGGTTTTTTGCATTTTCCACTTAAAAAAAAACATTTTTCGCCTGCCGGAGGAAAAAAGCCGTTGACTGTTGGCTGTTGACCGTTGACTTTTCCGTACATTTGCAGAGTAATTCAAACGCCATATGACTTTTACTGCATTCTGTCGCCCCATCTTCGAACGCGTCATCGACGACTATCATCGTCATGATGACGTGAACACACCCTTTGTCAACTCCTACCAGCAGGGAACCATAGAGGCCGACCTGTATAGGAAATGCTGGATAGATACCGTGCAGTGGCATCTCGAAGATATCATTCGTGATCCCGACATAGACCCTACAGACGCCTTGGCTCTCAAGCGCCGCATCGACCGCAGCAACCAGGACCGTACCGACCTGGTGGAGACCATCGACAGTTATTTCTTCACGCGTTTCAAGGATATCACCCCGCAGGCAGCGGCCACCATCAATACCGAGAGCCCTGCCTGGGCCATCGACAGACTGAGTATCCTGGCCTTGAAGATTTATCACATGCGCGAGCAAGTGCTGCGCAGTGATGCCACCGAGGCGCATCGGGCCCAGTGTCAGCATAAGTTGGACGTGTTGCTGGAGCAGCAAGTTGACCTCTCCACGGCCATAGACCAGCTGCTGGCAGATATCGAGTCGGGACGCAAGTGGATGAAGGTCTATAAGCAGATGAAGATGTACAACGACCCATCCACCAATCCTGTACTCTACGGCAAGTAGAAGCCCCACTCCTTGATGCCCTGAAAGGTGTGGACGGCGAGGATGACAGAGTCGCCGGGCTGTCCGTGTATGCTGTCGGTGTGCAACGAGGCGTAGAGGTGGCTGCTGAAGGCGGTAGCGTCATCGCCTTGGTTGTGGTAGAGCGAGAGGTGGTGGGTTGTCCTTCCGAGGCTATTCACCCGGACAGAATCGCGCAGGAAGCCCCAGTAGCCACGATGTCCCTCACTCTTGGGGTAGAGGTGCAGGTTGATGTAGCCTCCACCTTGCCAGACGCTCTGCACACCCGTAGGATGTTGCAGACGGGTGGAGTCGGCACAGTCCTGGAGCATCAGCGCAGCCTGCAGGCTGTAGAGGGTGGCGTTGGTGCGGGTATCGGCGTTGACCACATACGAGGCCATGCCGCGGAGCCGTTCGCAGGGTTCCAATCCTTTCATCTCGTTGGTGATATCGTAGTGCTTGCCGCTATCGGTCGTGATGGTGGCGACGAGGCCTTCGGCATTACCTACGGCCACCACCATCTCGGTGATGAGGTCGGGGTATGGTGTCTCGTCCACCTGAGAACAGGAAACCAAGGTCAGCGCCATGACCCATGCCAGGGATGCCCACAACGATTTCATGCACGTTCCTGATTGAAGGTGGGATTGGCATACATGGTCAGCAGACGTTCCAGTAGGAAGTCATGGTCGGGGTGTTCCAGCTGAACCATGCCGATGCGTTGCTCGAGATACTGCCGTACGTGGGCGCTCTCGTCAGCGGTGTAATGGGCTTGTCGCGACGACGACTGTTGCAGCATGTCGGCTGCCACGTAGTTGATGGGGTAGAGACGGTAGCCTCGATGTATCTGGCCGTCGATGTGCTGGGCAATCAGCGGGAAGAGTTCGGTCTTGGGCATGGAGGCATCCAGCGTATCGAGCCAGGGGTTGATGCATGCCGAAGCTTGGAAATGGACACGTCCCTTGTAGCCCATGATGCCCCCAGCCATATTGGCCAGGTCGTCGGCCTTGCTCTTGCGGAAGTCGGGGTTGTCGCGTTTCTGCTGAAACTCCTGTGCCTTGAGGTAATCGCAGGGGTCGTATTCGTAGGACAGTGCCGTGGGAACGATGTTCAGGGCCTTCAGGCGTTGGATGATGGTGCCTTCGCCTCCCATGGCCATCATCTTGAGGATGCTGTCCTGGGTGCGGTCGTCCGAGTCCTTGGCGCGTCCCTCGCGCTGGGCTATCCAGATGTTTTCCTCCTTCTGACTGATGGCGAAATGCATGTAGCGGCTCATGGTCTGCGAGGCCCTTAGCATCTCGCGCATGGAGAGGGAACGCTGCACGATGAACGACGAGAGGCGCACCACCTTCTCTATCCACGGATAGATGAGCAGGTTGTCGCCGATGGCGATGTCCACGGTGGTGGGAAAATCGTTCTGCAGCATCAGGGCGCTGAGGAAGGCCGAGTCCAGCACGATGTCGCGGTGGTTGGTGATGAAGGTGTGGGGTGTCTGCTTGTCGAAGTCCTGGGGGAGACAGAGGGTGAGTCCGTCGGTACACTCCTTGGCCACCTTCATCACGAAGGGGAAGATGGCGGCTCGCTGCACCTCCACCTTGCTGTGGCAGCTGGCCAGGGTATGGTGCAGCATGTCGGTGGGGTACTCGGGCATGACCTTGTGCAGGATATGTACGAAAGCCTCGTCCTGGAACAGGGCATCCATGACGGCGGGCAGTTCGTCGGGAGCATAGGGGCGTATGGACGCAAACTCCTCGGGTATCTGATGGCTGAGCAGTGTCATAACTTCTTAAACGCTTAAACTTCTTAAACTCTTAAACCCTTAATTTGTCCTCGATGATGTCCGTCATCACGTCCTGGATATCCAGTCCTGCGGCACGGACCTGTTGTGGAATGAAACTGGTGGCGGTCATTCCGGGTGTGGTATTGATCTCGAGCATATTGATGCGTGTGTGGGTCTGTCCCTCCTCGGTGACGGGAGTGAGGATATAATCTACACGGATGATACCCGAACAGCCCAGGATGTCGTAGATCATGCTGGTGATGCGACGCACACGGTCGGCGATGTCCTCGGGGATACGGGCGGGGGTAATCTCCTCCACCGCTCCGTTGTATTTGGCGTCGTAGTCGAAGAACTCGTTGTGGGTCACCACCTCGGTGATGGGAAAGACGACCTCTTTCTGTCGTGTCTTGTAGCATCCGCAGGTGATCTCGGTGCCTGCCATGAAGGCCTCCACCATCACCTCGTCGCTCTCCCCGAAGGCCAGCTCGAGGGCGGGACGCAGAGCCTCGGCCGTCTTCACCTTGGTGACACCGAAGCTGCTGCCGCCGGCATTAGGCTTGACGAAGCAGGGTAGTCCGATGTGGGCGAGGATGTCCTCGCTGTTCACTTCGTCGGCCTTGTCCTTGCGTATGACGATGCTCTCACTCACACTCACACCGAAGCCCTTGAGGTACTGGTTGAGGGTGAATTTGTTGAAGGTCATGGCCTCCACCAGCACGCCACTCGTGGAATAGGGCATGTGGATGAGGTCGAAGTAGCCCTGCAGCAGCCCGTTCTCGCCCGGGGTGCCGTGGATGGTGATGTAGGCGAAGTCGGGGCGTATGCGCTGCCCTGCCACCTCGAAGGAGAAGTCCTCGCGACTCACGCGGCTGCGTGTGCCGTCATCGAGGTGTGCCTCCCACACCAGTCCCTGCATCTCCACGATGTAGTACTCATAACGTGCTTTGCTCAGGAAACTGGCTATTCCCTGTGCACTGCGGAGCGAGACATCGTGTTCGCTGCTGTCGCCTCCGCAAACGATGGCAATGATTTTCTTCATATGTGGCGTTTTATCTTTTTGTTCTAAGTGTTTGAAACACTTCGAACTATACCTTTGTGATGCTCCTCCAGCGTTCCAGTAGCTGGGTGAGGTCGTCGGGGAGATTGCTGGTGAAGAACATCTCCCGACGTGTGGTGGGGTGGACGAATCCCAGGGTGCGGGCATGCAGGGCCTGACGTGGACAGATGGTCAGGCAGTTGTGTACGAACTGACGGTAGTGGGCCGACGGTGTGCCCCGCAGTATCTCGCAGCCCCCGTAGCGCTCGTCGCCGAAGAGGGGGTGCCCGATGTGGCGCATGTGGGCTCGTATCTGATGGGTGCGGCCTGTCTCCAGCACGCACTCCACCCAGGTGACATAGCCCAACCGCTCCAGCACACGCCAGTGGGTGACGGCACTCTTGCCCACCTCGCTGTCCGGTGCGAAGACCGCCATGCGCAGACGGTCCTTGGGGTCTCGTGCGATATTGCCTTCGATGCGACCTTCTTCGTCGTCGAAAGGTCCCCACACCAAGGCATTGTATTGTCTGCGTGTCGTCTTCACGAAGAACTGATGGCATAGGTCTGTCTTGGCCTCTGCCGTCTTGGCGATGACCAGCAGGCCGCTCGTGTCCTTGTCGATGCGGTGCACGAGTCCCACACTGGGGTCGTTGGCATCGAAGCCCTTGTCGTCGCGTAGATGCCATGCTAGGGCATTGACGAGTGTGCCGTGGTAGTTGCCACAACCCGGGTGTACGACGAGTCCGGCCGGCTTGTTCACCACCATGAGGCTGTCGTCCTCATAGACCACGTCGAGGGGGATGTCCTCGGGGACAATCTCGGTCTCGAAACGTGGGTGGTCCAGGCGCAGGGTGATGACATCACCCGGCTTCACGCGGTAGTTGCTCTTCACCTGGTGGTCGCCACAGTAGATGCACCCCGCATCGGCAGCCTTCTGGATGCGTGCCCTACTCGTGTCGCGCAGGTGCTCCATCAGGAATTTATCCACGCGCAGGGGGGACTGTCCCTTGTCGGCTACGACGCGACGATGTTCGTACAGACCACCCTCGGCATCGGTGTCTACATCCATGTCGAGGTCCACATCGGTCGCCGTGCCCGAAGGGGCATCGTATGCCGTCACGTCATTCTTCATAGTCTTCATAGACATCCAGTCCGTCGGAGTTGATGTCATAAACCTCCAGACTGTCGTCGTCCTCCTCCATGCCAGCACCGCCGTTGCGACCCACCTGAAGCACCAAAGGAACATCCTGGGGCACCCGATCGCCTGCCCGCACCTGATGCCCACGACACTTCACGCCATAGACCCAGTCCTTGTCGCCATCCACATACTCGATGGGACCCAGCTTGAACCCCATGGCCATCAGTCGTGTCTGTGCCTCGCGCAGCGAGCTGTTGTCGGCAATGTCTGGCAGGGCGCGGGTGGGCGTGTTCTTGGCATTGATGGTGAGGAAGATGTCGCGTCCCCCCTTCACCTTGGTTCCGGCTGCGGGACTTTGCTCGATGACGCATCCTGCTGGGAGGCTCTTCTCGTAGGACGAGTCTGCAACGATACCATACAGGTTGCAGTTCGACAAGGCATATTCGGCGTCGGCTACCTGCGACCCTACGACCTCGGGCACCGCTACCGTCTCGCCGTGATGGGTGTAGGACGAGAGCCAAGCCAGGGCGCCTATGATGAGAGCCACCACGACGATGACCATGGCCAACAGGTTGCCCCATACCAGAGGCGATGTCAGTTTCTCTTTGAGTTTCATAATATAAGGTCTATGGTCAACGGCTATAATTAAACAAACAACCTACCCGCATCGGAGTCCCAGGGGGACTGTTGTGGTGGGGTAGGTTGTATGGGTGATGACGTCCGACGTTACTTGCCGTGACGCTCGTCAGATACGGTCAGCTTCTTGCGACCTTTGGCACGGCGTGCAGCCAGTACGCGACGACCGTTGGCAGTCAGCATGCGCTCGCGGAAGCCATGCTTGTTCATTCTCTTGCGATTGTGGGGTTGGAATGTTCTTTTCATAATATCTTTTGTTTATAGTTTTCGCATTCGGGCTGCAAAAGTACGCACTTTTTGCCGACTGTGCAAGAATTTCGTGGAAAAAATGCCAAAAAGGGCCTATAATGCCACATTATTTGAAAAAAAACGTCTGCTCTTGACCGTTGGCCGCCCGCTTTTTCGTATCTTTGCCGTGCCTAAAACAAAAACCATTCATAAATTTTTTCTACTCCAATGATTAACTCACAAGACATCAAGAAAGGCACCTGCATCCGTATGGATGGAAAGCTCTATTTCTGCATCGATTTCCTGCATGTGAAACCCGGTAAGGGCAACACCATCATGCGCACCACCCTCAAGGATGTGGTCAGCGGCAACGTACTGGAGCGTCGCTTCAACATCGGCGAGAAGCTCGAAGACGTTCGCGTAGAGCGTCGTGGCTACCAGTTCCTCTACAAGGAAGGCGAAGATTTTATCTTCATGAACAACGAGACCTACGAGCAGATTCCCATTGCCAAGGAACTCATCAATGGTGTGGACTACATGAAGGAAGGCGAGGCCGTGGAGGTCGTCGTGGACTCCTCCAGCGAGACGGTCCTCTATGCCGACGTGCCCGTGAAGGTACAGCTCAAGATTGTCTATACCGAGCCCGGACTCAAGGGTGATACTGCCACCAATACCCTCAAACCCGCCAAGGTGGAGACAGGTGCCGAGGTGCGTGTGCCCCTCTTCATCAACGAAGGCGAGATTATCGAAGTAGATACCCGCGACGGTAGTTATCTGGGTCGCGTCAAGGCCTGATGACACCCCTCGTTTCCATCATCATGGGTAGCACCAGCGACCTGCCCGTGATGCAGAAGACCGCCGACCTGCTCAACGAGATGCAGGTCCCCTTCGAGATCAATGCCCTCTCGGCCCACCGCACACCACAGGAGGTGGAGGACTTTGCCCGTAATGCAGCAGGACGCGGCGTGCGCGTCATCATCGCCGCAGCAGGCATGGCCGCAGCACTGCCTGGATGCATCGCTGCCAGCACCACACTCCCAGTCATTGGCGTTCCCATCAAGGGCATGCTCGACGGGCTGGACGCCCTGCTCAGCATCGTGCAGATGCCTCCCGGTGTCCCCGTGGCCACAGTGGGTGTCAATGCTGCCCACAATGCGGGGGTCTTGGCCTTGCAAATCCTGGCGCTCACCGATGCCGACATCGCCGAGCGACTCAGCGCCTACAAGCAGGGACTGGTCCAGAAGATAGTGCGTGCCAACGAGGAGTTGGCCGACATCAAATACGATTGGAAATGCTGAAACATCAACACCTCTTAAGCATGCCGGGCCTTGTCTTGGCATGCTTTTTTGTTTGTGCATCGGCCCACGCCCAGATGCATGTCGTTGCCCATCAGGGCTACTGGGATACCGAAGGCGGTGCCCACAACTCGTTGGCATCCTTGCGTGCCGCCGCAGCCTTGGGCTGCTGGGGCAGCGAGTTTGATGTCATGCTCACCAGCGATGACATCCCCGTCGTGCATCACAACGTCAAGCACGGCGACGTCAACATCCAGACGAGTCCGCTCAGTGCCCTCCAGGATTTCTGTCTGGAGAACGGCGAGCCCATCCCCACCCTCGAGTCCTATCTGCAGGAAGCCCTCAAGTTGCCAGCCTTGCACCTCGTCCTCGAGATTAAGGCACATGCCGACTCATTGCGCGACGTACAAGCGGCCCAGGTCATCACAGCCATGGTGGAGCGCTACGGACTGGCCTCACGCACCCACTACATTGCTTTCAGTCAAACAGTCTGCGATGCCATACATCGGCTCGTCCCAGAGGCCGACAATGCTTACTTGGGCGGCGACATGACCCCCAAGGAGGTGGCGGCACGAGGTTGGAATGGCATCGACTACCGCCATGATATCCTGCTGAAGAAGCACCCCGATTGGGCTCGACAGGCACAGCGTCTCAAGTTGGATGTCAACATCTGGACTGTCGATGACGCCGATGTGCTGCTGTTGCAGCTGGCCACCGTCCCGTACTACGACTACATCACCACCAACAACCCCAAGGCCATTGTCCACTTGCAAGGCAACATGCGGGGGCTGCCCTATCTGCAGAACCCTTCATCCACGGCCATCACCGTCATGTACCAAACCCACCGTTCGTGCCATTCGTGGGTGGAATATGGTGTGGACACCACCCAGTGTCAGTCGGCCCGTCAGCTCACAGGAGGACAGGAGGTCGTGCACGATGCCAACCACCGCGTACGGCTGGAGGGTCTGCAGGCTGGTACACCTTATTATTATCGCGTGTGCACGCAGGCGTTGCGACTCAACGAGGCCTATGCCACCACTTTCGGCGAGGTGCAGTACACACCGTGGTATCACTTCACCCTGCCCACACCTGGTTGCAAGGACTACACTGCCATCGTCCTCAACGACATGCACAGCCGTGCCTCGGCCATGGACGCCATGGCGCGCGTGGCTGCAACCGTAGATTATGACTTCGTCATCTTCAATGGCGACTGCCTGCCCGAGCCTGCCCGGCCCGAGGATGGCATGCAGGCTATGCAGGACCTCATCACCCGCTTCGACTGCGCCAACCATCCCTGTGTCTTCATCCGGGGCAATCACGAGATACGCAATGCCTGGTCGTCGGGCTTCCCCTCGCTGTGGGAGACGGCCAGCGGCAAGACCTACGGAGCCTTCACCTGGGGCGATACACGCTTTGTCATCCTCGACCTGGGCGAAGACAAACCCGACACCACCCCCGTCTATGCTGGTCTCAACGACTTCGACGCTTTCCGCCACGAACAGGTCACCTTCCTGCAGGAAGAACTATCCAGCAAGGCTTTCCGTCAGGCGCGCCATCATGTCCTCGTCCACCACATCCCCATCTGGGGCAACACCGACGAGTACCAGCCCTGCACCCCACTGTGGGAACCTGTGCTCCAGAAGGCCCCCTTCGACTTTGACCTCTGCGGTCATACCCATCGCTATCGCGAACACGCCACGGGCGAGGTAGGCAACCCCTTCCCCGTGTACATCGGCAACGGCCCTGGCGACCCCGTCATGTTCGTCCTCACCAACCGAGGTGGCAAGTTGAGCATAGAGAAGAAGAAATAAGGAACCTCCTTCGACTGCGCTCAGGACCCAACTAAAAGACTTCCCTGCAGCAATGGGCTGCGGGGGAGTCTATCTTGTGGAGCTGTTCAGGTTCAGCGTCTCCAGTTCTGTTGAGGCATATCCTTGGTGTAGGATGGCATCACGCTGCGGTTGGTGCGCAGGAAGGTGGCGCTGCGCTTGCTGGCCTCCATGATGTCGATGGTGCCGTCGGTACCTTCTATCTCAACGATATAGTCCTTGAGACCTGCCGTCTTGGCAGCGCGGAAGATGGCATCGAAGCCCACCATACCACTCTCGCCCAGTTCGTAGCGGTCCTTGATATGGAGCATGGTGAAGCGACCGGGGTATTCCTTGAAGTAGTGTACGGGAGCGGCCTGAGCCATGACAGCCCAATACACATCCATCTCGAAGAAGACATACTGACTGTCGGTATGCTCTACGAAGTAGTCATACCACACCTTGTCTTCTACCTTCTGGAACTCGTGCGAGTGGTTGTGGTAGCCGTAGCGGATACCTGCCTCGCGGCAGAGCTTGCCTATCTCGTTGTGGTAGTCGCATATGGTCTGAGCCTCTTTCAGCGTCTTGGGGACATTGGCCCAGGGGGTGACGATGTATTTCATGCCGGCAGCCTTGTGGTCCTTGATGGCTTGCTTCCACCATTTGAGGGCGGCCTTGAAGTCGTGGTTGGCAATCTCCTCATCGCTCAGGCCTTTGCTGGCGTGGGACGAGAGAACCTGCAGGCCAGCGGCCTCCACATCCTTGCGGAATTGCTCGGGGCTGACGCCATAGAATTTGCCGTCGCCGTAGTTGGCAGCTTCCACACCGGTGTAGCCCATCTCGTGCAGCTTGCCGAGGACTTCCACATGATTGGCCGCATACTTTTCGGCACCGCCAATCAGGTCGCGGTAGTTATACAACTGGACGCCTATTTCCTTCTGGGGAAGTTCGCGTTGGCGTCCCTGGCGTTGTTGAGCCGATGCGCTGAGGCACATCAGACCCATCAGAAATAATGTGATTTTCTTCATGATGATAGATGTTGGGTTTTGTGAGGCCGAGCCTCACGACACAGAACCAGGGTTTGGTCTGTGACTGGACTTTAGTATAGGACTTGGCTGTTAGTCCAGAACTTTCACGCGGATGTTGCGGTACCACACATCGTCGCCATGGTCCTGCAGGCCGATGTAGCCTTCGTGGTTCTCGCCACCCATATTGTTCAGCAACTCGTAGGCAATGGGGAAGTCGCCGTCGGGACGGAACTTGCTATCTTGCAGCATCTGCGTCCATTTGGGAGTCCAGAGGTGGTACTCCAGCACCACATCGGCATCGTTCTGACCGTGGGTGACGGTGCCTTTGAACACGGTGATGGTGGCGCGGTTCCACTCACCGTAGGGCTTGCTGTTCTGGGGCTTGGCAGGGATCATGTCGTAGAGGGACGAGGCCTGACGGTTGCCGTCAACGCCCATCTTGGCATCGACATGGTTCTCGTTGTCCAGCACCTGGAATTCCGAGGCCGACTGCCAGATGGGCAGGTAGGCGCCGTCGGCACCCTTCACCTCCTGAGCCAGGTAGAAGATACCCGAGTTGCCACCCTTCGAGATCTTGTACTCCAGTTCCAGGGTGAAGTTCTTGAACTTGTGGGCAAAGATGAGGTCGCCGCCTCCTTCCACCTGAGCCTCGCCTGTGCCGGAGCCTTTCAGATGGATGGCACCATCCTCTACGTTCCAACTGGTGGGAGGCACATCCATGCCATAACCGCGCCAACCGCTCAGGTCCTCGCCGTTGAAGATGGTGATGAAGCCGTCCTCATCGACGGGGAGGGCATCCACCTCGATGTTGGGACCGTCGGCCACCTCGTAGGTGAGGTCGGTGACAGCATCGTCCTCGACGGCTGTCTGGTCGGCACTGCACTGGCATGTACCGCAGTTGCAGTTGCACTTGCATTTGTTACCGCAGCAGGAGGCCAATAGGGCCACGCTGGCTGCCAAAAGGAAAAATTTCTTCATAATGGGGCAATAGTTAAGGTGGGTTCTATAAATTCTTGTCTGAGTGATTTTGCCTTTTGCATAGAGCAGATTGCTGCAGTTGCTGAGCACAGTCGAAGTGCAGAGCGCGGGAGCATAGTGAGCCCAAAATATCGACAAGGATTGGGAGCGTAGCGACCGTGTGATAAACAGCAAGATGCCTACGCAAAGGAAAAAGCACGGACAAGTTTTTCAGACTCACCATAAGATAAAAACGTAGAATTTATAGAACACGCCTTAAATCATGAGGCTGAGCCTCACGAAACGGTACGGGAGTGTTCCAGAGGTTCGGGGGTAAACCAAAACTTGGAGGGGTTTATTCCAGAACTTTCACGCGGATGTTGCGGTACCACACTTCATCGCCGTGGTCCTGCATGCCGATGAGGCCTTCGTGGTTGGGGCCACCGCAGTTGCTCAGCAGCTTGAAGGCGAGGGGCCATGCCGTCTCGGCAAACTTGCTCTTCTGCAGCATCTCAATCCATTCGGGAGTCCAGAGGTCGAAGGAGAGGACCTCCACGTCGTTCTGATAGTGGCTGATGCGTCCGTTGTTGCACACGATCTTGCACTTGTTCCACTCGCCGGCGGGCTTGGCATTCTGGGGCTTGGCGGGAATCATGTCGTAGAGCGAGGCCGACTTGCGGTTGCCGTCCACACCCAGCTTGGCGTCGGGGTGACGCTCGTTGTCCAGCACCTGATATTCGGGGCAGGAGAGGTAGATGGCTTCCAGTTCGCTCTTCTCGTTCACCACTTCCTGACCCAGGTAGAAGATGCCCGAGTTGCCGCCTTCGGCAATCTTCCAGTCCATCTCCAGCACGAAGTTCTTGAACTTGTGGGCGAAGATGATGTCGCCTCCGCGGCCCTCGCCCTTGCGCAGGTGGAGTGAGCCATCCTCTGTGATCTCCCAGCGCTCGGCCTGGTAGTGGTGGCCATAGCTGCGCCATCCGTCCAGCGAGGTGCCGTCGAAGATGACGATATAGCCTTGTTTGTCTATCTTGAACTCGTGGTTCTCGAACTCGGGACCCTGGAAGCCCTGCGAGCACCCCAGCGTAATGGTCTGGGGTGCCTTCTTGGCTGCCATGGTGTGATTCACGGTGCCACCCATCAGCAATAGGCCCAGGGCAGCAATGGCAATTTTCTTCATCGTAGTTTCGTTTACGTTATCGTTTTTGTACGCAGTCACCGTTGTCGTACCAAGTTAAATCACTGGAATCCCGGGCAGTTTGTAGCCATTCTCATAGACGGGCTTGATGAGACGCGCAGCCAGCTCGCGGGCATTGATGGGCTCGGAGTAGTCGCGGTCGAAGGTGGGGTGTCCGTCGTGGATGTTGAACTTGTCCTTGATGATGGTGCGCACGGTGGCATCGGCGGGGATGTTGGTGAACTTCATGGCCTCACCATCCCACGCCAGCCACTGGTTCAGTCCCTGCAGACGGCAGGCCACGACACCCATGACGATCATCTCGTTCAGCGGGCCCGACTCGGCGAAGCAAGATGCGGTCTCCACGCGGCTCTCGGGGCTCTCCTTGCAGGCGCGTACCCAGTCGGCGTGGTGGTCGTCGTTCTTCACGATGCGGCAGATCTCGGGAACGACGGGTTCGCGGCCCGACACGAGGAAGGGATTGTAGCCGTAGGTGCCTACCACCATGGTGTCCTTGGTGCCGTAGAAGACGCAGACACCGTTCTCGTCGAACTTCTTACCCTCGGGCATATCGAAGGGCAGGGTATTCATGATGCCGCCGTCATACCATGTGAGTGTACACTCGGGCATGGCCAGCTTGGGCATGTTGGGGCGAGCGGGGAAACGGAACGAGATCATCTCGGCCGAGGGGCAGGCGTCGCTCTTCAACATGGTGGAGCTGCCCATCACGTGGCTGGGATAGCCCAGGTTGAGGCCCTTGAAGGCCACCTGCAGGATATGGTTGGCCATATCGCCCAGGGCACCCGAACCGAAGTCCCACCATCCGCGGAAGTTCCAAGGGGTATAGACCGAGTGGTAGGGACGCATCTTGGCGGGGCCGATGAACTCGTTCCAGTGCAGTGTGTCGGGCACGGGCTGTGCCTCGGCAGGACGGTCCACGCCCTGCGGCCAGATGGGACGGTTGGTGTAGGCTTCCACGCGGGTCACCTCGCCGATCTCGCCATTCCACAGCCAGTTCAGTGCCTTGCGTGTGCCCGAGCTGGAAGCACCCTGGTTACCCATTTGTGTAGCCACTTTCTGCTTCACGCTCAGCTTGTTGAGCAGGCGCGACTCATAGACATACAGGGTGAGGGGTTTCTCCACATAGGCGTGCTTGCCTGCCTGCATGGCCTCGGCGGCTATGATGGCGTGGGTGTGGTCGGCTGTAGCCACCACTACGGCGTCGGCATCCTTCAGCATCTCGTCGTACATCTTGCGGTAGTCGTAGTAGCGCTTGGCCTCGGGGTATTTCTCGAAGACATTCTTGGCATACTTCCAGTCCACGTCGCACAGGCCGATGATGTTCTCGGTGCGTGCTATCTGGGCGATATCGTGCGAACCGCGTCCGCCGATGCCGATACCCAGCACGTTGAGTTTGTCGCTCGGAGCCTTGTGTCCGGTTACTTTACCCAGAGCCTCGCTGGGGATGATGAGGGGTGCCACCATGGCACCTGCCAGTGCAGAACCTCCTTGCTTGAGGAATGCGCGTCTCGAAATGTCTGCCATAACTTGAGTTGATTTTAGGGGGTTGATATTATGGATAAATAAGGATAAATAAGAGATAAACGGCACAAAAAAGTGGACGAAAATCAACTTTTCGCCCACAAAGTTATAAAGTTTCTTTCAGAAAGACAAATCTTTTCGCCGAAAAAATGCCGTTTGGCCGTAAAGAGTCTCTTTTTAGCCCACCTGACTGCCCGGTTTGACCTCGCGCGAGGGGGTGATGACAAACAGTGAGCCATCAAAATTGACGGCACTGAGGATCATGCCTTCACTCTCCACGCCCATCATCTTGCGCGGAGCGAAGTTGGCCACAAAGCACACCTGCTTGCCCACTAGGTCCTCGGGGTTGTAGTGCTTGGCTATGCCGCTCAGGATGGTGCGGTTCTCCAGTCCGTCGGCTATCTCGAACTTCAGCAGCTTGTCGCTCTTCTTCACCTTCTCGCACTTCAGCACGGTACCCACGCGGATGTCCAGTTTCTCGAAGAGGTCGAAGTCCACGTTGGCCTTGATGGGCTCGGCTTTGTAGTTGGCCTCCAGGTTTTTCTGCTTGATGTTCTCCAGGCGGTCTATCTGTGCCTGTATGCTCTCGTCTTCCACCTTGCGGAAGAGGAGGTCGGGTGTGCCCAGTCGGTGTCCCTCGGCCAGGAGGTCGGTGCGTCCCAACTGGTTCCACTCGAAGGCATCCAGGGCCAGCATCTGGCGCAGGCGCAGGCTGCTGAAAGGCAGGAAAGGCTCGAAGGCGATGGCCAGGTTGGCCGTCAGCTGCAGCGAGAGGTTGATGATTGTCTTCACGCGCTCGGGATCGGTCTTGATGACCTTCCAGGGCTCCGAGTCGGCGATGTACTTATTGCCGATGCGGGCCAGGTTCATGGCCTCTTTTTGGGCGTCGCGGAACTTGAAGTTGTCCAGCAGCTCCTCCACGCGGGTCTTCACGTCCTTGAACTCGGCGATGGTCTCGCGGTCATAGTCTGTCCACTTGCCCGCAGCGGGCACGATGCCCTCGTAGTACTTCTGTGTCAGCTGCAGTGCACGGTTCACGAAGTTGCCATACACGGCCACCAGCTCGTTGTTGCAGCGTGCCTGGAAGTCGGCCCAGGTGAAGTCGTTGTCCTTCGTCTCGGGGGCATTGGCGGTGAGCACATAGCGCAGTTCGTCCTGTCGGCCAGGGAAGTCGCGCAAGTACTCGTGGAGCCATACGGCCCAGTTGCGAGAGGTGGATATCTTGTCGCCCTCGAGGTTGAGGAACTCGTTCGACGGTACGTTGTCGGGCAGGATATAGGAGCCTTCGGCCTTGAGCATGGCGGGGAAGACGATGCAGTGGAACACGATGTTGTCCTTGCCGATGAAGTGGACGAGGCGTGTCTCGGGGTCCTTCCACCATGTCTCCCAGGTATCGGGTAGCAGTTCCTTGGTGTTGGAGATATAGCCTATGGGGGCATCGAACCACACATAGAGCACCTTGCCCTCGGCACCCTCCACGGGAACGGGGATGCCCCAGTCTAGGTCGCGGCTCACTGCGCGGGGCTGCAGACCACCGTCCAGCCAGCTCTTGCACTGTCCATACACATTGTTGCGCCACTCCTTGTGGTCCTCCAGGATCCACTGTCGCAGCCATGCCTCGTGCTTGTCCAGCGGGAGGTACCAGTGCTTGGTCTCGCGCATCACAGGCTTGGAGCCCGACAACTTGCTCACGGGGTTGATGAGCTCGGTGGGCGAGAGGCTGCTGCCGCACTTCTCGCACTGGTCACCATAGGCACCCTGGGCGTGGCACTTGGGGCACTCGCCCACGATGTAACGGTCGGCCAGGAACGTCTTGGCCTCCTCGTCGTAGTACTGCTCGGAGGTCTGCTCTACGAACTCGCCCTTGTCGTACAGGGTACGGAAGAACTGCGAGGCCAGTTCGTGGTGGGTGGGGCTGGTGGTGCGGCTGTATATGTCGAACGAGATGCCGAATTCCTGGAACGACTCTTTGATGAGTTTGTGGTAGCGGTCGCACACATCCTGGGGTGTGCAGCCCTCGTTCTTGGCACGCAGGGTGATGGGTACGCCGTGCTCGTCGCTGCCGCCGATGAAGAGGACATCCTCTCCCTTCAGACGCAGGTAGCGGGCATAGATGTCGGCAGGCACATAGACGCCAGCCAGGTGGCCGATATGCACGGGACCGTTGGCATAGGGTAAGGCCGATGTTATGGTGGTTCGCTTGAAGTTTTTCATGGTGTTGCTGCTGATGATGTGGTTGTGGTTTGCTTTATTCCTCGTTGTTGCGGTTGGCACGTTTGCGCTCGAGGTGGTCCAGGATAACTTTGCGCATGCGGATGGATTTGGGTGTCACCTCCACATACTCGTCCTCCTTGATGTACTCCAGCGTCTCCTCCAGGCTGAGTATGGTGGCGGGGATGATGCGGGCCTTCTCGTCGCTGCCGCTGGCGCGCATGTTGGTGAGTTGCTTGGCCTTGGTGACATTCACCACGAGGTCATTCTCGTGTACGTGCTCGCCCACGACCTGACCGGCATATACCTGATCCTGCGGCTCGATGAAGAACTTGCCGCGGTCCTGCAGGTTGTTGATGGCATAGGCAAAGGCTGTCCCGGCCTCCAGACTGATCATCGAGCCTGCCGTGCGGCGCACGATGTCGCCCTTGTGTGGCTGGTACTCCTTGAAGCGGTGAGCCATGATGGCCTCGCCCTGACTGGCTGTCAGCACGTTGGTGCGCAGGCCTATGGTGCCTCGACTGGGGATGAGGAAGTCTATGTTCACGCGCTCGCCTTGTGTCTCCATCGACATCATCTCGCCCTTGCGTCGTGTCACCATGTCGATCATCTTGCTCGAGAACTCTTCGGGCACATTGATGGTGAGTTCCTCTATGGGCTCGCACTTCTGTCCGTTGATCTCCTTGTAGATGACCTGAGGCTGACCCACTTGCAGCTCATAGCCCTCGCGACGCATCGTCTCGATGAGTACCGACAGGTGCAGCACGCCGCGTCCGCTCACCACCCAACGGTCGGTGCAGCCCTCCATGAGTTCCACACGCAGGGCTAGGTTCTTCTCCAGCTCGCGCTGCAGACGCTCGTGGATATGTCGGCTCGTACACCACCGACCCTCCTTGCCGAAGAAGGGCGAGTCGTTGATGGTGAAGAGCATCGACATCGTGGGTTCGTCTATGCTGATGGTGGGCAGTGCCTCGGGTTCCTCGGCATCGCAGATGGTGTCGCCTATCTCGAAGTTGGACAGGCCTATGATGGCGCAGATGTCGCCACTCTCCACCACCTCGGCCTTCTGGTGTCCCATGCCCGAGAAGGTGTGCAGCTCCTTGATCTTGGTCTTTTCCATCGATCCGTTGCGGTGGGCGATGGTGATGGCCTGCCCCTCGCGCAGCACGCCACGGTGTACACGTCCCACGGCGATGCGTCCCGTGTAGGTCGAGTAGTCCAGCGAGGTGATGAGCATCTGCGAGGTGCCCTCCAGCTTCTCGGGGGCGGGGATATGCTCCAGGATGGAATCCAGCAGGTAGAAGATGTCCTGGGTGGGTGTCTGCCAATCGGGACCCATCCAGCCCTGCTTGGCCGAACCGTAGATGACGGGGAAGTCCAGCTGGTCCTCGGTGGCATCCAGGTCGCACATCAGGTCGAAGACCATCTCGTACACCTCCTCGGGGCGGCAGTTGGGCTTGTCCACCTTGTTGATGACCACGATGGGTTTCAGCCCTATTTGCAGGGCCTTCTGCAGCACGAAACGTGTCTGCGGCATGGGACCCTCAAAGGCGTCCACCAGCAGCAGGCAGCCGTCGGCCATGTTTAGCACGCGCTCCACCTCGCCGCCGAAGTCGCTGTGTCCCGGGGTGTCGATGATATTGATTTTCGTGTCCTTATACTGGATAGACACGTTCTTGCTCAGGATGGTGATGCCGCGCTCGCGCTCCAGCTCGTTGTTGTCCAGCATCAGTTCGCCCGTCTGCTGGTTGGAGCGGAACAGGTTGCCTGCCAACAGCATCTTGTCCACCAGCGTTGTCTTGCCGTGGTCCACATGCGCGATAATGGCAATGTTACGGATATTCTGTTTCATATTTTGGGTATGGTGTATTCTATACTATATATATCGAAAAAATCGGGCGCAAAAGTACTGCTTTCCCACCGTAAAAGCAATACATGCCCCCCAAAAACAGCAAAAAATGCCCCAAAAAACCTTTTTTTCGAAAAAAACCGTTGACCGTTGACCGTTGACCGTTGACTTTTGCGTACCTTTGCAGCCGCAAATCCCGAAAGACGGGTGCATTCGACGATGTAAAACCGCTCCGATGAAGGCGGTCCGGCATCGGAAGGATGTAATGTTCAACACCACTTTTTATTCATCACACACCGACAGTCATGTATTTAGACTCCGCAAAGAAGGCCGAGATCTTCGAGAAGTACGGTCAGAATGTTGCCGACACCGGTTCCGCCGAGAGCCAGGTTGCCCTGTTCACCTATCGCATTGCTCACCTCACCGAGCACATGAAGCAGAACCGCAAGGACCACAGCACCGAGCGTGCCCTCACCGGTCTCGTAGGTAAGCGCCGCGCCCTCCTCAACTACCTCAAGAAGCGCGACATCAACCGCTACCGTGCCATCGTCAAGGCACTGGGTCTGCGCAAGTAAGCCGCACCCCGTCGCCCCATGACTACAGAAGCTGCATCCGTCCCGGGCGCAGCTTCTCTCATTTTTCTCCACACCGCGCACCCCTGCCGATGACCGTTGACCATAGCCCGTTGACCATAACCCGTTGACCTTTCCCATGAACTCCGTACTCCGCAAAATCCTGCCCGACGCACTGGCCATCCTCTTCTTCGTGGCCCTCTCCTTTGCCTTCTTCCTCACCCCCGTCTCCAAGGGGTGGGTACTCACCGGCCAAGACCACTCTGCAGCCGTGGGATCCAGCATCGAGATGGAGAACTACCGTGCCAGCCACAATGGCGAGCGCACCCGCTGGACCAACACCCTCTTTGGCGGCATGCCTACCTACCAGATGGCACCCTCCTACCACAGCACCGACACGCTCAATATCCTGCAGCGCATCTACAAGCTGTGGCTACCCGATTATGTCGTCCTCGTCTATGTCATGCTGCTGGGCTTCTACATCATGTTGCGCTGCTTCGACTTTCGTGCGTGGATGGCAGCCCTGGGAGCCGTCATGTGGGCTTTCTCCAGCTACTATTTTATTATAATAGGTGCGGGTCATATCTGGAAGTTCTACACCCTGGCCTTCATCCCGCCCACCATAGCCGGCATGGTGCTCTGCTACCAGCGTCGCCGCTACCTCTGGGGCATGCTCGTCACCGCCTTCTTCATGGCGCTGCAGATCATCAGCAACCATGTGCAGATGAGCTACTATTTCCTCTTCGTCATCGCCCTCATGGGGCTGGCGTGGCTCCTGCAGGCCATCCATGAACACCAGATGCGCCACTGGTGGTGCGCCACGGCAGCCTTCGTGGCAGGCTGCCTCATCGGCGTGCTCATCAACCTCTCCAACCTCTACCACACCTACGAATATAGCCGCGAGAGCATGCGCGGAAAGAGCGAGCTCACCCAGGTCACCAAGGACCCCGACAACCAGACCTCCAGCGGACTGGAACGCTCCTACATCACCGCCTGGAGCTACGGCATAGGCGAGACATGGTCGCTCCTCGTGCCCGCTGTCAAGGGAGGTGCCAGCGTGCCTATGTCGCAGAACAAGACCGCCATGGCCAAGGCCGACCCCATCTACATGCCCATCTACCAGAGCATAGGACAGTACTGGGGCGAGCAGCCCGGCACCAGCGGACCCGTCTATGTCGGTGCCTTCGTCCTCCTGCTCTTCATCCTGGGCCTTTTCGTCGTGAAGGGACGCCTCAAGTGGGCCCTCTTCATTGCCACCCTCCTCTCCATCTCCCTCTCGTGGGGCAAGAACTTCATGGGATGGACCAACCTCTTCCTCGACTTCGTGCCTATGTACGACAAGTTCCGTACCGTGGCCTCCATACTCGTCATCGCTGAGTTCACCATACCTCTCCTGGCCATCATGACCCTCAAGGAGATCGTGGAGAAGCCCCGCTTCTTCTCGGGCGAGACGCAGCTCACCTTCTTTTCTGCCACCGTCACCGCCAAGAACTGGCACCTGCTGTGGCTCTCCTTTGCTCTCACGGGCGGCGTGTGTCTGCTCTTCTACATCATGCCCGACGTCTTCTTCAGCTCCTTCATAAGCACCAGCGAGATGAACATGCTGCAGAACGCCACCGACCAGGGCTACATCCCCGCCGATATGCTGGCACCCCTGCTGGCTAACCTCACCGAGATGCGCCACGCCGTATTGCAGGCCGACGCCCTGCGCAGCCTCATGATCATCGGTGTGGGCATGCTCGTTCTCATTGCGTTCCACTATCAGAAGATCAAGGCGTGGGCCATGCTCCTCTGCCTCACCATCCTCTCCACCCTCGATCTGTGGGACATCAACAAACGCTACCTCCCCGACTCCATGTTCTCGGCTCCCAAGTCCCAGGCTACCGAGTATGCCCCCACACAGACCGACAAGGCCATCCTCTCCGATCCCGACCCCTACTACCGCGTCGTGAGCATGGCCGTCTCCACCTTCAACGACAATACCACCAGTTACTGGCACAAGAGCATAGGTGGCTACCATGCCGCCAAACTGCGTCGCTATCAGGAACTCATCGAGGCCGACATCACCCGCGAGATGGGCGCCATGCATCAGGCCGCCGCACAGCATGCGGGCGACCTCTCCCGCTGCAACGGCGACAGCCTCTTCCCCGTGCTCAACATGCTCAACACCAAGTACGCCATCGTGCCTCTTCAGGGCGGTAGCACCCTACCCGTGGCCAATCCCTGGCACAACGGCAATGCATGGTTCGTGGACGACATCATCACCGCCTCCACGGCCGATGAGGAGCTCGCCCTCCTCGGCACCATCGACACCAAGCACCAGGCCATCGTCAACACCCAGCAGTTCCCCCTCACGCGGTCCGCCACAGCTCCAGCCGATACCGCCGCAGCCTGCCCCATCACCCTCACCTCCTACGAGGCCAATGCCCTGGAGTACGATGCCGTGGCCCCCAGCGAGGCCCTCGCCGTCTTCTCCGAGATCTACTACCCCGGCTGGACCTGCACCATCGACGGCGCACCAGCCCCCATCCTACGGGCCAACTACGTGCTGCGTGGCGTCGTCATCCCCGAGGGTAAGCACCACCTCGTTTTCACTTTCGACCCACAGTCGCTCCACACCACCGAGGCTGTAGCCTACGGCGCCCTCATCCTCCTGGCCCTCCTGACCATCGCCCTTGTGGTGAAGGAGGTCCGTACCCTGCACCCATAGTTCAACGGATAGAACGGAGGTTTCCTAAACCTTTGATCTGGGTTCGATTCCCAGTGGGTGTACCTCATGAACTCACTCATGACCAAGCACTTGCTCCTTGTCCTGGTCTGACGGTGCCCTTTGGCGCCTAGGCAGGCCAGGACAAGCAGCAAGATGCCCCCTCATCTCTCCTTCATCACCTCATCATTGCCTTTCATCCCGCCTTCTTTGCACCAGAAAGACCATATGAGGGCAATGTCAGAATCAAATGATGATGATATGAGGGTCATAAGAAGGTTCCGAACGCTTGCCGTTCCTTTGCCGCTCACATGCCGCTCATGTGCCGCTCATGTGCCGCTATTGCAGCGGTATAAGAGCGGTATCAGTGCGGTATATGCGCGGCATATGTGCCTAACCCATGCCGAATGCATTATCTTAGAGACTGGTATGCATGAGGTAAGTAGTATAGGCCTCATATAATCCTCATATAACCCTCATATAGCCCTCATATAGTCCTCTTATAGGCCTCTTATCATCCTATTGGAACCCTGTATGGAGCGTGCGCTTAGCTTGCTCTGCGCCACTTGTGGTCTGGCGTGGTCTTTGTCGATGTTTGCACAAAAAAAGCCCCGCCACGTGGTGAGAACGCAGCGGGGTTGTTATTGGTTAAGAGGGTTAAGTTTGCATCGCGTAGCTCAGTCGTTGACTACTACTTTCGAGCGTCTTCGAAAGTTGGATGTCTCCAAAAGTTATCTCTTGGCCTGTACGCTTACTTGTCCAGGGCGTGGGCGGCGCGTTGGTTGGCTTCGCGGATGCGGGACTCGGTGAGTTTGACGATGCGGCGGTCGTAGGTCATGAGGCCGTTGACCTCTATCTCCACGTCGGTGGTCTGCGTGTAGACGGCTGCGGAGAAGCCCTGGCGGATGAGGGGCTCCAGCTCGGCCATGTATTGGACGTAGCGGTCGGTGACCTCCTCTTCGCCCTTGAACTGCACGTAGCCCCAGTTCTTGTCGTCCTGCCACAGGTGGCCCTGGATGGGGAGGCCCAGTCCGCCGAACTCACCCAGCACGGTGACGCGGTTGGCGTCGTAGAGGTACATCTTGGGCTCGGGGTAGTTGTGGAGGTCCAGGATGTCGCCGGCCTGGAAGTGGTTGCCACCGCTGGCGGTGTTGACCAGGCGTGTGGGGTCCATCTCCTTGGTCCACTGGGCTGTCTCGGCGGTGGAGAACTGTCCCCAGGCCTCGTTGAAGGGTGTCCAAACCACGATGCAGGGGTAGGCCTTGAACTGGGCCACGATGTCCTGCCACTCGTGGCGGAAGTTGGCGGCCGACTGGGGCGAGCGTTTGTCCTCGCGTCCGTCGAAGTAGGTCTTGGAGTTCCATCCCGGGTAGGCGTCGTGGTCGGCCATGGGCATGTCTTGCCATACGAGCAGTCCCAGGCGGTCGCAGTGGGTGTACCAGCGTGCGGGCTCCACCTTCATGTGCTTGCGTATCATGTTGAAGCCGAAGTCCTTGGTCTTCTGGATGTCGAAGAGTAGTGCCTCGTCGGTGGGGGCGGTGTAGAGTCCGTCGGGCCAGTAGCCTTGGTCGAGGGGTCCCACCTGGAAGAGATCTTTGTTGTTGAGTTGCATGCGCACCACGCCGCCTTCGTCGCGTTTGGTGGATATCTTACGCATGGCGGCATAGCTCTTGACGTGGTCCACAACCTTGCCGGCACGGAGCAGTTCCACCTCCAGGTCGTAGAGGAAGGGGCTCTCGGGGCTCCACAGCTTGGCTTTGGGGACGCAGAGGTCGAGGGGCTGGTCGGTGGCCACGCGTTCCTCGGCCACCACGGTGTTGCCGTCGCGCAGGGTGGCATGGAGGTAGGTGGCGGTGGGGTCGTCTACGGTGGCATCGATGTGCAGCGTGCCGGCATCGATGTCGGCCGTGGCCACGAGGGCGTCGATGTGCTGGTCGTTCACGGGCTCCATCCACACAGTCTGCCAGATGCCGGTGACGGGGGTGTACCAGATGCCGTTGGGGTTGGTCATCTGCTTACCCACGGCTCCGTAGCCGTCGGTGGTGGGGTCCCACACGCGTACGACGAGTTCCTGCTGACCGCCGACGAGGTAGGGGGTGATGTCGAACGAGAAGCCGGCATACCCGCCCGTGTGCGTACCTAATTTTATACCGTTGAGCCACACCTGGGCCTGCCAGTCCACGGCGCCGAAGTGGAGTAGCACGTGTCGGCCGTTCCAGCCCTTGGGGAGTTTGAAGGTAGTGTGGTACCAGAGGGTGTTGTCCTTGCCCACGACCTTGCCCACGCCAGAGAGGCTGCTTTCTACGGGGAAGGGCACGAGGATCTGTCCGTCGTACTGGGTGGGGCATGTCCCCGTCTCGGAGGCTGGACGGATGGCATAGTCCCAGAGTCCGTTGATGTTCTGCCACTCGCTGCGCTCCATGATGGGGCGTGGGTACTCGGGCAGGGCGTTGGTGGGGCTCACCTGTTCGGCCCACGGTGTGCGGATGTGGTTGCCCTGGGGCTGCCAGGCGAAGGCCTTGGGCGCGCAGACAAACGCGCAGACGAAGGCGAGGATGGAGATGTGGTTGTGTCTCATGAGGGGTTATGGGTTATGAGGTTAGAGGTTAGAGGTTAACGTGGTTTGTGGGCGACATCGAACCATCAATGTCCGCGAAGCGGTCAACGGCTTTTGCGGCTGCAAAGGTAAAGAAACTCCACCCCCTAACCTCTAACCCCTAACCTTTTTTTGCATTTTTCGCAAGAAAAAGCCCATTTTTCGCCTGACGGAGGAAAAAAGCCGTTGACCGTTGACCGTTGTCCGCTCGCTTTTTACTACCTTTGCGCCCGAAAAAACTCAAAACACCTAAAACATCATGGATAAACTACAAGAACTCACCGAGAAAATTCTGCGCGAAGGCGTAGAGAAAGGTCAGGCCGAGGCAGCCCAGATTGTGGCCGATGCCAAGGCCCAGGCCGCCCAGATCGTGGCCGATGCCAAGGCACGCGCCGAGGAGACACAGCACCAGGCCGAGAAGGCCGCTGCCGAACTGCAGGCCAACACCAAGAGCGAGCTGAAGCTCTACATGAGTCAAGCCCTCAACGCCCTCAAGAGCGAGGTGGCCACCGCTGTCACCAACCGTGTGGTAGGCGAGAGTGTGAAGAAGCTGGCAGAGGACAAGGACTTCGTGGGCAAGTTCGCTCTCATTCTGGCCGAGAAATGGGCCGAGGAGGGAGCCCCCGTCATCGCTGCTGCCGACGCCGAAGCACTGAAGACCTACTTCGCCCGTGAGGCCAAGGCCCTGCTGGACAAGGGTGTGAAGATAGAGCAGGTGAACGGTCGCTCTGCGATGTTCAGCATCGGTCCTGCCGATGGCAGCTACCGCGTGGACTTCGGTGAGAAGGAGTTTGAGGACTATTTCAAGAGTTTCCTGCGTCCCCAGATTGTGGACATGCTGTTCTGAGTTGGCCATGTCTAAATACTATTGCTTTGTAACGGGTCTGCCCGCTATGCGCCTCGCCGACGCTCAGCCACCCAAGACGGTGCTGCAGCTGAAGGAGGAACTGGCTACGACCCTCACTGCGGGCGATGCACGACGCATGGAGGCCTACTTCATGCGCTTCGACTGCGAGAACGTGGTGGCCCTGCTGGAGGATGGCGACAGTCCTGCCTTCGACCCCCGTGGCAACTACAGTCGCGAGGAGCTGGAGGAGATGGTCTGCTCGGCACGCGAGAGCGAGCGCAATGACAAGCGCTGGCCCGCCTTCGTGCAGGACTTCGTGCGGAAGGTCAACGGTCAAGGGTCAACGGTCAACGGTCAAGGGTCAACGGCCTTTGCCAAGGATATCCTCATGGCAACCTACTACGCCTGGGCCGCCACCAGCCGCGACGGCATGATGGCCGAGTGGTACGCGCTCAATATGAACATCCTCAACATCCTCACGGCCCTCATCGCACGCCGTCAGGGATGGAACATCGCCTACTACATCCAGGGTGACAACGCCGTGACGGAGAGCATCCTCAAGAACCAGGGCAGTCAGGACTTCGGCCTGGGTACCGAGTACGACTATGTGCGCGAACTCATGGTGGCCGCCGAGGCCGAGGACCCCGTGGAGAAGGAACGCCTCATCGATGCCCTTAAGTGGCACTGGCTGGAAGAGCACACCTTCTTCGAGCCCTTCGACCTCGACGCTGTCTTCAGCTATGTGGCCCGCACCGAACTGTTGGAACGCTGGGCACGGCTGGATGTGGAGCAGGGCAAGGAGCGTTTCACCCAGATTATCGAGAACCTGCGCGGCGAAGCCAAGGTGCCCGAAGAGTACATACGTAAAACGATAACGAAAACGAAAACAACCATATAGCTGGGTTCTATAAATTCTTGTCTAAGTGATTTTGGTTTTGCATAGAGCAGATTGCTGCGCAGAGCGAGAGAGCATAGCGGGCTATGTGACCGAGTGATAAACAGCAAGATGCCTACGCAAAGACAAAAGCACAGACAAGTTTTGAAAACTCACCATAAGATAAAAACACAGAATTTATAAAACACACCTATAATGACTAAAGGAACAGTAAGTGGCGTAATTGCCAACATGGTAACACTGAAGGTGGACGGCCCCGTGAAGCAGGGCGAGATCTGCTACATCGAGACAGGCGGCGACCGCCTCATGAGCGAGGTGATCAAGGTGGTGGGTCAGGATGTCTATGTTCAGGTGTTCGAGAGCACCCGCGGACTGAAGGTGGGTGCCGTGGCCGAGTTCACGGGACACATGCTGGAAGTGCAGCTGGCCCCGGGTATGCTCAGCAAGAATTTTGACGGACTGCAGAACGACCTCGACAAGATGGAGGGCGTCTTCCTGCGCCGTGGACAGTACACCGACCCTCTGGACCGCGAGCGTCTGTGGCACTTCGAGCCCCTAGCCAAGGTGGGCGAAAAGGTGCAGGCCAGCGACTGGCTGGGCAAGGTGGAGGAGAACAGTCAGCCCCTCAAGATCATGGTTCCCTTCCAGCTGGAAGGCGAGGCTGTGGTGAAGAGCATCGTGGCCGAGGGCGAATACAAGGTGGACGACACCATAGCCGTGCTCACCGCCGCCGACGGCAGTGAGGTGAAGGTCACCATGGTGCAGCACTGGCCTGTGAAGTTCGCCATGACCAACTACCGCGAGAAGCCCCGTCCCTTCAAGCTCCTGGAGACGGGCGTGCGCACCATAGACACTTTCAACCCCATCGTGGAGGGCGGCACGGGCTTCATCCCCGGTCCCTTCGGTACGGGCAAGACGGTGCTGCAGCATGCCATCTCCAAACAGGCCGAGGCCGACATCGTGATTATCGCTGCCTGCGGTGAGCGTGCCAACGAGGTGGTGGAGATCTTCACCGAGTTTCCCGAGTTGGTGGACCCCCACACCGGACGCAAGCTGATGGAACGCACCATCATCATCGCCAACACCAGCAACATGCCCGTGGCTGCCCGCGAGGCATCGGTATATACCGCCATGACCATGGCCGAGTACTACCGCAGCATGGGTCTGCGCGTGCTGATGATGGCTGACTCCACCAGCCGCTGGGCACAGGCCCTGCGCGAGATGAGTAACCGCATGGAGGAGCTGCCCGGACAGGATGCCTTCCCCATGGACCTCTCGGCTCTGATATCCAACTTCTACGGCCGTGCCGGATACGTCTATCTCAACAACGGCGAAGTGGGCAGCATCACCTTCATAGGTACGGTGTCCCCCGCCGGCGGTAACCTGAAGGAGCCCGTGACCGAGGGCACCAAGAAGGTGGCCCGCTGCTTTTACGGGCTGGAACAGAACCGCGCCGACAAGAAACGCTACCCCGCCGTGAACCCCATAGACTCGTACTCCAAGTACCTGGAATACCCCGAGTTTGCCGACTACATCAAGGAGCACATCAACGGCGAGTGGATTCCCAAGGTGCTGACCCTCAAGACCCGCATGCAGCGCGGCAAGGAGATAGCCGAGCAAATCAACATCCTGGGCGACGACGGCGTACCCGTGGACTACCACGTGACGTTCTGGAAGTCGGAGATCATAGACTATGTCATCTTGCAGCAGGATGCCTTCGACGAGGTGGATGCCGTGACGCCCCTGGAGCGTCAGGAGGAGATCCTCAACCTGGTGACAGAGATCTGCGACAAGGAGTTCGACTTTGACGACTTCCAGCAGGTGACCGACTTCTTCCGCAAGCTCATCAACCTGTGCAAGCAGATGAACTACGCGAAGTACAAGAGTGACGAGTACAACGATTTCAAGAAACAAATTCAAGATTTTATCGCATAATGGCAACGGCATTTCAAAAGATATACACCCAGATCAGTCAGATCACCAAGGCCACCTGCTCGCTCAAGGCTACGGGCGTGGGGTATGACGAACTGGCCACCATCAACGGCAAACTGGCCCAGGTGGTGAAGATAGCAGGCGACAATGTCACCCTGCAGGTTTTCGAAGGCACTGGCGGCATCCCCACCAATGCCGAGGTGGTTTTCATGGGCAAGTCGCCCTCGCTCAAGGTGAGCGACCAGCTGGCAGGCCGTTTCTTCAACGCCTACGGTCAGCCCATCGACGGCGGTCCCGAGATAGAGGGCCGCGAGGTGGAGATAGGTGGTCCCAGCGTGAACCCCGTGCGCCGCAAACAGCCTTCCGAGCTCATCGCCACGGGTATCGCCGGCATCGACCTGAACAACACGCTGGTGTCGGGCCAGAAGATACCTTTCTTTGCCGACCCCGACCAACCCTTCAACGAGGTGATGGCCATGGTGGCCCTGCGTGCCAAGGTGGACAAGATTATCCTGGGCGGTATGGGTATGACCAACGATGACTACTACTTCTTCCGCAACACCTTCAGCAATGCCGGTGCGCTGGACCGCATCATCTCGTTCATGAACACCACCGAGGACCCCGCCGTGGAGCGTCTGCTGGTGCCCGATATGGCACTGACGGCTGCCGAGTACTTTGCCGTGGAGAAACACGAGACAGTGCTGGTGCTGCTCACGGACATGACCTCCTATGCCGACTCGCTGGCCATCGTGTCCAACCGTATGGACCAGATTCCCTCCAAGGACTCCATGCCCGGTTCGCTCTACTCCGACCTGGCCAAGATCTACGAGAAGGCCGTGCAGTTCCCCGAGGAGGCTGGCGGTGGCAGTATCACCATCATCGCCGTGACAACTCTCTCGGGTGGCGACATCACCCATGCCGTACCCGATAACACGGGCTACATCACCGAGGGCCAGCTCTACCTGCGTCGCGACAGCGACATAGGCAAGGTCATCGTGGACCCCTTCCGCTCGCTGTCCCGCCTCAAGCAACTCGTGGCAGGCAAGAAGACGCGCAAGGATCACTCGCAGGTGATGAATGCCGCCATACGTCTGTACTCCGACGCCGCTAACGCCAAGACGAAGCTGGAGAACGGTTTCGACCTGACAGACTATGACAACCGCTGCCTGGAGTTTGCCAAGGAGTATGCCGCCCAGATCCTGGCCATCGATGTCAACGTGGATACCGAGGAGATGCTGGACGTGACATGGAAGCTCTTCCGCAAGTACTTCAAGATAGAGGAAGTCAACATCAAGAAAGAATTCACCGACATCTACTGGAAGTAGGAAATAGCAGACAGGAATGGCTATCACATTTCAATACAACAAAACATCCCTCCAGCAGCTGGAGAAACAACTCAAGATGCGACAGCGCACCTTGCCCATCATCAAGAGCAAGGAGACAGCGCTGCGCCTGGAGGTGAAACGCTGCAAGGAGGAGGTGCAGGCGTTGGAGAAACAGCTGCAGCAGCAGATAGCGGGCTACGAGAGCATGTATGCCTTGTGGGGTGAATTCGATGCCTCGCTGGTGAGCCTCAAGGACGTGGAGATAGGCGTCAAGAAGGTGGCTGGCGTGCGCGTGCCCGTACTCCTCAATATCGTACTCGAAGCCAAGTCCTTCGGCATCTTCAGTGCCCCGAAATGGTATTTCGACGGCATCAAGCTGCTGCACGGACTGGCCAAGACGGCCGTGGAAAGCGAGTTTGCCGTGGCCAAGTGCGACCTGCTGGACTACTCCCGACGCAAGACGACCCAGAAGGTCAACCTCTTCGAGAAGGTGCAGATTCCTGGCTTCCAGGAGGCTGTGCGCAAGATAAAACGCTTCATGGAGGACGAGGAGAACCTCTCCAAGTCGTCGCAGAAGATTCTGAAATCCCTGCAGGAGAAGCGTCGTCAGGAAGAGGAGGCCAACGCTAACGGAAAGGAGGCTATGGCATGATAGAGAAAATGAAGAAACTGTCGCTGCTGGTGACCGGCAGCGAGAAGGAGGCCTTCATAGGCAGGCTGCGCCAACTGGGCGTGGTCCATGTGGTGGAACTGCAGCGCGGCGCCACGAGCGAGGCCCTGCAGGCTGTCATGGCCCTGAACGACCGCTACCGCAACGCCCTGAAACGGATGGACGAGATCACGGCGGGCGGTCAAGGGACAAAGGTCAACGGCGGGTGCCGGGCGGACAACCCCATCGAGGTACTGGACCAGCTGGACCAACTGCAGCAGACCGAGACTAAGATGGTTCAGGAGGCAGCTGCCCTGCGTGCTAAGCTGGCCCAATGGGAACCCTTCGGGGACTTCGACCCCGCCACCATAGGCCAACTGCAGCAAGAGGCCAATCGCCGAGTGGATTTCTTCGTGTGTCCTGTGGGTAAGTACGAGGCTGCATGGGAGGATGACTTCTGTGCCACGAAGATCTGCGAAGACAAGACATCCGTGTGGTTCGTCACCTTTGCCGAGGAGACACCTGCCCTGGAGGCCACCCGCCTAACCATGCAGGACCAGCCCCTCGCCGCCATGCGCCAGGAACTGGCTACCCTGGAGGGCCGTCGCCGTGAGAACAGCGAGGCCCTGCTGTGTCTGGCCACCGAAGGCAGAGCCGCCGTGGAGGCTGGCAAGGCCGAGGCCGAGAGTGCGCTGTCGCTGGCCCGTGTGCAGCTGAGCAGCGAGGCACTGGCAGGCGGTGTCGTGCATCTGATGGAAGGCTGGGTCCCCGAGGCTCAAGCCCCCGAGGTGCAGGCCGCCCTGGAGGATGCCCATGTCTATTACGAGATGGAGCTGCCCTCACAGGAGGATGTCGTGCCCATCAAGTTCCGCAACGACCGCTTCACGCGCATATACGAGCGTATTACTAAAATGTATGGTTTCCCCTGCTATCAGGAGTGGGACCCCACACTCATCGTAGCACCCTTCTTCACCCTCTTCTTTGCCATCTGTATGGGCGATGCCGGCTACGGCCTGCTCATCCTGGGCTACGGCCTGTTGGAGCGCAAGGGCAAGGCGAAGAACACCCCCGTGCTGGGCGAGATGCTGGCAGGGTGTGGCGACATCATCACCTACCTGGGCATCGCCACCATCGTTATAGGTTGCTGCCTGGGCGGTTTCTTTGGCATGAACCTGGTGGAGATAGGTTGGGTGCCTGCCACCACGGCATGGGGACAGCTCATCACGTGGTTGGGTGGAACGGTGCCCGACACGACCTATTCCATCCAGATGGCAGCAGCCTTGGTCATCGGTGTCTTCCACATCTGTCTGGCCATGGTGGTCAAGGCGGTGATGTTCTCGCAGCGCTATGGCCTGAAGTCGCAGATCAGCGTATGGGGATGGATTCTGCTCATCATTGGCGGCATAGTCACGGGTATCCTGGCCATGACCAGCGTCCTCAGCCCCGAGATGACCAAGGTGGTACTCATCGTCATCGCTGCCATCAGCGGCCTGGCCATCTTCCTGCTCAACGACCTCAAGCGCAATCCCCTCATCAACATCGGTGCCGGCTTGTACGACACCTACAACATGGTGACGGGTCTGCTGGGCGACATCCTGTCGTACCTGCGTCTGTATGCCCTCTGTCTGGCAGGCGGTATGCTGGGTGCAGCCTTCAACATGATGGGCAACATGGTGGGCGCGTTGGCCGATGGCAAGAACATCGTGGTGGCCGTGCTCATCTGGGCCGGTGCCATCGTCATCTTCTGCTTCGGACATCTGTTCAACGTGCTGATGTCGTCCATCTCGGCCTTCGTACACCCCCTGCGTCTCGTCTTCGTGGAGTACTTCAAGAACTCGGGCTACGAGGGTAAGGGCGTGGAATACAAACCTTTCAAGTAAATCTAACACAAAAAAACAATAATCATTAAACACAAAAACAACTATGGAATTAATTCTTGGTTATCTCGGTCTGGGCCTCATGTTTGCCCTCGCCGCAATTGGCAGCTGCTACGGAACGACAATCGCCGGTAAGGCTGCAGAAGGTGCTCTCAAAAAAGATCCCTCAAAGGCCTCGGGCTACATGGTGATGGCTTCTCTGCCCGCCACCCAGGGTCTGTATGGCTTCGTGGCTTTCATCGCCAAGATGGGCGCGGCCACAGAGAACGGCTACCTGATGTTCGGTATCGGCATCGCCGTGGGTCTCACCTGTCTGCTCTCGGCCATCCGCCAGGGTCAGGTTTGTGCCTGCGGTATCGAGGGTCTGAGTCAGGGTCACGACGTGCAGACGAAGACGATGATCTACGCTGCCCTCCCCGAGTTCTATGCCATCCTGTCGCTCGTGGCAGTCTTCATGGTGTAGTATGGAGACGGTAGCAAAACTTCTTGCCTCGCGTCTGCTGGAGGTGAAGGCCATCAAGCTGCAGCCGCAGCAACCCTTCACCTGGGCTAGCGGATGGAAGTCGCCGTTCTACTGCGACAACCGTCGTACGTTGTCCTTCCCCGCCCTGCGCAGCTTCGTCAAGCTGGAGCTGGCACGCATCATCGCCGAGCGTTACCCTCAGGCTGAGGGTATCGTCGGCGTGGCTACGGGAGCCATCGCACAGGGCGCCCTCGTGGCCGACGTGCTGAGCCTCCCCTTTGCCTATGTGCGGTCCAAACCCAAGGACCACGGCATGGGCAACCTCATCGAGGGCGAACTGCCTGCCGGCGGCAAGGTGGTGGTGGTGGAGGATCTCATCTCCACGGGAGGCAGTAGTCTCAAGGCCGTGGAGGCTCTGCGCGAGGCAGGCTATGAGGTCGTCGGCATGGTGGCCTCGTACACCTATGGTTTCGATGTAGCCCGTGAGGCTTTTTCCGAGGCAGACGTGGAGCTCATCACGCTCACCAACTACGAGGCTGTGGTGGAGCAGGCCGTGGAGATTGGCTATATCCAGGCCGCCGATGTCGAACTATTAGCGGCGTGGCGCAAGGACCCCGCACATTGGAACAATGGATAAATACGAAAGCACTGTTCACGAGGTGCCCTATCCCATCGCCTCGGTCTATGCCAAGCTGTCGGACCTGCGCAATGTGGGACTCCTCAAGCAGCAGGTGAACGACCCCGCCTCCGTGGAGCGCGTACGCTCGATGGGGCAGGTGACCGATGAACAGATAGCCCAGATGCAGCGTGCCGTGGAGAATATGGATTGCACGCCCGACTCCATTTCGGTGTCGGGCACGCCCATAGGGACGGTGTCGCTGAATGTGGTGGAGCGCACCCTGGAACGCTGCATCAAGCTGCAGCTGGAGGGGGCTCCCATGCAGGCCAATCTGTGGGTGCAGTTGCTGCCCGTCACGGAGACGTCCTGCAAGATGAAATGCACGCTGGGGGCCGACCTCAACTTCTTCACGCGGCAGATGCTGAAAGGCAAGCTACAGGAAGGCGTGGAGGGCGTGGTCAAAATGCTGAGTTCCATACCCTATGGCTACTAAACTCTGGGAGAAAGGCTACGACGTGGTGGAGGCCATAGAGCGCTTCACCATAGGTCGTGACCGCGAGCTGGATGTCTTCCTGGCCGAGAGCGATGTCCTGGGCAGCATGGCCCACATCACCATGCTACAGAAGATAGGGCTGCTCACGGCCGAAGAGCTGGACAGCCTGCTGGCAGCCCTGCGCGATATCCTCGGTGAGGTGCGTGCTGGGCGTTTCGTCATAGAGGACGGCGTAGAGGATGTCCACTCGCAGGTGGAGCTGCTCCTCACCCGTCGTCTAGGCGATGTGGGCAAGAAGATACACAGCGGACGCTCGCGCAACGACCAGGTGCTGGTGGACCTCAAGCTGTGGACACGCCGTCAGCTGCGCGACACCGTGGCTCTCGTAGAGACCCTCTTCCACACGTTGCAGACGGCCGCACGACGCTACCAGCATGTCCTCATGCCGGGTTACACCCACCTGCAGGTGGCCATGCCCAGCAGCTTCGGACTGTGGCTGGGAGCCTATGCCGAGAGCCTCACCGACGATGTAGAGATGCTGCTGGCCGCCTACCGCATCTGCAACCGCAACCCATTGGGGTCGGCAGCAGGCTATGGCTCGTCGTTCCCCCTCGACCGCGAACTGACGACCACGCTGCTGGGTTTCGATAGCATGGCCTACAATGTGGTCTATGCCCAGATGGGGCGTGGCAAGACCGAGCGCAACGTGGCCTTTGCCCTTGCCTCGGTGGCAGGGACGGTGGCCAAGCTGGCCTACGATGCCTGCCTCTTCAACTCGCAGAACTTCGGCTTCGTGCGTCTGCCCAAGGAGTGTACCACGGGCAGCAGTATTATGCCCCACAAGAAGAACCCCGATGTCTTCGAACTCATACGGGCCCACATGAACCGTCTGCAGACCCTGCCCCAGCAGATCACGCTCATCATGAACAACCTGCCGTCGGGCTACTTCCGAGACCTGCAGATCATCAAGGAGGTCTTCGTGCCTGCCTTCGCCGAGCTGCAGGAGTGTCTGCGCATGGCGACATACATCGTGGAACGCATGGAGGTGAACGAACACATCCTCGACGACCCGCGCTACGACCTGATGTTCAGCGTGGAGGAGGTGAACCGTCTGGCTGCCGAGGGCATGCCTTTCCGCGATGCCTACAGGAAGGTGGGCATGGACATCGAGCAGGGTCGCTTCAGCCCCAAAAAAGAGATACATCACACCCATGCTGGCAGCATCGGTCGCCCCTGCTTCGACGAGGTGGATGCACTCATGGCAAGCATCCTCGGCGAGTTCCATTTCGAGGTGGCCGAGAAGGCCGAACAAGCACTGGCACAATGAACGGCGGAGTGATGAAACGGAAGGGACTGTGTGTCAGGTGTTTGAAACGCCTGAAACGGTGGGCGCTGCTCGGCCCATGGCTATTGCTGTTGTGTTGCCTCTCGTGCGAGCAGATAGACACCACCTACTCCATCATCACCGCCTACTATGTCTGCAGCAACGTCAGCATCGTGCCCGAACTCTATACGGCGCTGCATAACCCGGGACAGTTCTGTACCATCAAGAACGAGAATGGCAAGTTCCTCTTCAACGGCGTGGCCCGCCTCAATGTGTCGGCCACCGACCGTTATGCCCTAGGGCTGAATGGCCTCATCGTGGGGCTGCCCAACATACCCGAGCCCGGTGCCACCGTCTCGGTCATCACCTGCTATGACCTCTGCTGCCGCTCGTGCTACGAGGACCGCACCATCACCCGACAGCTCAGCGTGGACACCGACAAGGGACTGGCTACCTGCGGCAAGTGCGGACGCACCTACAACCTCAACGACCAGGGCATCGTCTGCAAGGGCGAGGCGGGCAAGGCCCTCTATCGCTACCGTGTCAGCTACACGCCCTACACCCTCGTGGTGAACAATAGATAGACGTCGGACAGACCGTGGAGGGACAATCGCTCCCTCGTAATTGACACCTCTACTTTACAAAAGTAGAAAAAAGAGAAAAAAACGCTCGATTTTCGCCAGCCGGAGGAAAAAAGCCGTTGGCCGTTGACCGTTGGCCGTTGACCTTTTTGTACCTTTGTGCCGCAAAAACGCAACAACCAAACAACATAACCAAATAACAACAATGGCAACATTCAACAAAACATCACTGGAGAAGTATGGCATCACTGGTGTCAGCGAAGTCTTTTACAACCCCACCTACGAAGTGCTCTTCAACGAGGAGACACGTCCCGAGCTCACTGGCTACGAGAAGGCTCAGGAGACCGAGCTGGGTGCACTCAACGTGATGACCGGTATCTACACCGGCCGCAGCCCCAAGGACAAGTATATCGTCATGGACGAGAACTCCAAGAACACCGTATGGTGGAACACTCCCGAATATCCCAACGACAATCACGAGATGAGCGAGGCCGTATGGGCCGAGGTGAAGAAGCTGGCCATCCAGCAGCTCTGTGGCAAGAAACTCTATGTCGTTGATGGTTTCTGCGGCACCAACCACGACACCCGCATGAAGGTACGCTTCATCATGGAGGTGGCTTGGCAGGCTCACTTTGTGACCAACATGTTCATCCGTCCTCAGAATCAGGCCGAGTTTGAGCTGGAGCCCGACTTCGTGGTCTATGCTGCCAGCAAGGCCAAGGTGGACAACTTCGCAGAGCTGGGTCTGCGAAGCGACACCTGCGTGGCCTTCAATGTCACCAGCAAGGAGCAGGTGATCCTCAACACCTGGTACGGTGGTGAGATGAAGAAGGGTATGTTCTCCATGATGAACTACTTCCTCCCCCTCAAGGGCATCGCTGCCATGCACTGCTCAGCCAACACCGACATGAACGGCGAGAACACCGCTATCTTCTTCGGCCTCAGCGGCACAGGTAAGACCACCCTCAGCACCGACCCCAAGCGCAAGCTCATCGGCGACGACGAACACGGATGGGACGACCACGGAGTGTTCAACTTCGAGGGCGGCTGCTACGCCAAGGTCATCAAACTGGACAAGGAGAGTGAGCCCGACATCTACAACGCCATCCACCGCGACGCCCTGCTGGAGAATGTCACCGTGGACGAGAACGGTGTCATCGACTTCGACGACAAGAGCGTGACCGAGAACACCCGCGTCAGCTATCCCATCTTCCACATCAAGAACATCGTACGTCCCCAGAGTGCAGGTCCCGCTGCCAAGCAGGTCATCTTCCTCTCGGCCGACGCTTTTGGCGTGCTGCCTCCCGTGAGCATCCTCACCCCCGAGCAGACCAAGTACTACTTCCTCAGCGGCTTCACCGCCAAGCTGGCAGGTACCGAGCGCGGCATCACCGAGCCCACGCCCACCTTCTCGGCTTGCTTCGGCCAGGCCTTCCTGGAGCTGCATCCCACCAAGTATGCCGAGGAACTGGTGAAGAAGATGGAGAAGAGCGGTGCCAAGGCCTACCTGGTGAACACCGGCTGGAACGGCACAGGCAAGCGCATCAGCATCCGCGACACCCGTGGCATCATCGACGCCATCCTCAACCACAGCATCGACGAGGCTCCCACCAAGCAGATTCCTTACTTCAACTTCACCGTGCCCACACAGCTCGAGGGCGTAGATCCTAACATCCTGGATCCTCGCGACACCTATGCTGACGCTGCTCAGTGGGAAGAGAAGGCCAAGGATTTGGCTGGTCGCTTCATCAAGAACTTCAAGAAGTACGAGACCAACGAGGCTGGCAAGGCTCTCGTTGCCGCTGGTCCCCAGCTGTAAATACCACCGAAGGTTTCCCCTCCCCTGAGCACCGTCTCGGGGGAGGGCGAAAGCCTTCCTCTCCACGCTACACCCCCAGTGATGTGAGGGTGGCGTTTCTCTTCAAGCAACACGCGCGGTCAGCCCACACCGAAGGCTGCCAAGAGGGAAGCAGGTGAGAATCCTGCACAGTCCCGCTGCTGTGAGTTCCTTTAGCGATTTCCGTCAGACAAAGCCACTGTGTCACGAGAACATGGGAAGGCGACGGAGATCGGGAACGAGTCAGAAGACCTACCACGCACATAGCAAATCTCTGTCTGTCCGACTCGAGGAAAGTCGTGGAGAGAGTCCTTATTACTTATGATACATAAGGCTTCGGCCTATTCCCGAGCATGTAGGGGAATGGCCATAGCATGGATGGCTTGGACGTCGTGGTCCACTCCGTTGTGGGCATCGAGGCTTGACACCCTGCAGACGATGAGGGTGGTGGAGGTCAACGGCGGGCGGTCAACTGTCTATGGTCAACGGCGGGCGGCCAACGGTCAACGGACTACCCAAGAGGATGCATTGCGGCAAGGCATGACCGAGGTGGCCGAGGTGCTGGGACGCATGACGGGCACCACGCTGCGCGACTACGGCACGGCAGGTGGCATGAAGACGTTGAGCGTCCGCTCGATGGGAGCTACACACACGGGAGTCATCTTCGACGGCCTCATGGTGGGCGATGCAGAGAGTGGTCAGGTGGACCTGAGTCGTTTTGCCCTCGATGCCCTCTCTGAAGTGGCCCTCTCTGTGGGCGACAATCTGGACATGCTCACCCCAGCCCGCCATCTCACACAAGGCGCTGTGGTGGAGGTCAACGGTCAACGATCAACAATCAACGGTCAACTTTTGGAAACGTCCAAAAGTAGTCATCAAACGGTCAACGCTCAATTGCGGCTCAAGGCAGGGTCCTTCGGACTCTTTGAGCCCGACGTGCGTGTGGACTGGTCGCTCTCGCGCTACTGGCAGATGGGGGTACATGGCCATTTCCTGCGGGCCGACAATCAGTATCCCTTCCTGCTGCAGAACGGCGATGCCACCACGACGGTGAACCGACAGAACAACGCCATCCTCTCGGGCAGTGCCGAGGTGGATGTGTGGCGCCACAGCGACGATGCCCGCCACGAGGTGCACATCAAGGCGGGTTACTATGGCGCCGACAAACAGCTGCCCGGACAGGTCGTGGTCTACAATCCCTACAACGACGAGACGCAACAGGTGGGCGACTATTACCTGCAAGGAGTGTACAAGACACACTTTGGCCATGGTCTGCGTCTGGAGGCCCATGCCAAGGAGGATTTCAATGACCTGCTCTATCGTGACCCCGGAACGGAGTATGTGGGAGGGGTGCGAGAGAATAGGTATCGTCAGACCGAGGCATACGCAGGTGCCACCCTGGGATGGACGTGGCACCCGCGCTGGACGGTCTCTGTGGGGGATGACTTTGTGCTGCAGCGCGTCGGCATACGAGGCAGCCAGACTGCACTGGGAGCTACCTGCGAGGATCCCGGTCGTTTCGCCTTCATCCAACAAGTATCGCTGAAGTGGCATACCGACTACTGGACGGCACGTGCCACGGCCCTGTGGCAGATGTACCGCAACTGGTGCAGTCAGGGCACGGCAGCCCGCGATGCCCAACGGCTGTCGCCCAGTCTCTCCCTGACTTGGCATCCCCAGCAGTGGTTGAATGTCCATGCCTCGTACAAAGACCACCTCCGCATGCCCTCCTTCGCCGACAACTACTACACCCTCATGGGCAACCGCGACCTCAAACCCGAGGTGGGAAGAGGGGCGACGCTGGGCGTGACGCTGGGGAACAGGAAGCACTCGGGAGATTCGATCAGTGCGGGGCGTGTGAGCGGTCACCTCACCCTCGATGCCTTTATGCAGTGGGTGGACGACAAGATTGTGGCCATGCCCATGAATATGATGTTTTGGAATATGGTGAACCTTGGCAAGGTGCAGGTGCGTGGCATAGAGGCCCGGCTGGGGGGTGACCTACCTTTTCATGTGGGACAAAAGACATGGCAGGTGAGTCTGGATGCCAACTACACGCTGCAGGATGCACGCAACAGGACCGATGCGTCGTCGCCGTACTACGGTCAGCAGATTGCCTACACCCCGCTGCATAGCGGCGGAGCAAGCGTGGCCCTGATGACGCCCTGGGTGAACCTCAGTATCCACGGTACGGCCATGAGCGAACGTTGGAGCACCAACGAGCACCTCTCGCAGACCCACATGCCTGCCTTCTACGAGATGGGCCTCACGGCGTGGCACGACTTCCGTCTCCAACTGCGTAGACATCCCCTTGTCCTCACCCTCCGGGGCGACCTCAAGAACCTTACCGACCAGCAGTACGAGATAGTGCATGGTTATCCCATGCCTGGACGCAGCGGCCTGCTCAGCCTCACAGTGCGCTATTGAACTTCTTGAACCTCTTAAACTTCTATTATCCTTATGAAATACATTGATTTCTTAGCTTTGACCATGGCGTGCGTCTGTGTGGCATGCACTCCCGACAACGAGAACAACAATCAGCCCCAGGAACCCTCGGTCACGCCGAGGATGATGGTCCTGAATACGGGCAACATCTACAGCGGTGTAGATGGCGAGTTGAGCATGATCTATTACAACGACACTCCGGGAGGACTCTCGGATGTCTCCGTGACGAACAACCTCTTCCAGTCCGTCAACCACCGTTCGTTGGGCAAGGCTCCCAACCAAGCTATCCTCTACGGCAGTCGTCTGTATGTCGCTGTGGACGAGAGCAACACCATAGAGGTGGTGGACAAGGACGGCACGTCGGTGGGTAGCATCCAGTTGGCTGGCAACGACCAGGGGTGGTCGAGTCCCCGTCAGCTGACAGGCTGCGATGGCAAGGTCTATGTTACCCTTAAGAGTGGCCATGTGGCTTGCCTCGACACCCTCACCCTCGAGATGGACCCGATGAACCTCTTCCTGGGCGAAGGGTCGTGCCCCGAGGGAATCGCTGCTGTGGGGCAGGACCTCTACGTGGCCACCTCGGGCGACTACACCGCAGGCTATCGTACGACCATGGCACGCATCGACCTCACCACCCACACCGTGGACACCATTCCTTGCGGCCTCAATCCCACCGTGGTGAAGACGGCTGCCGATGGCGGTATCTATGTCCTCTGCATGGGCGACTACTACATGACGAAGGCCGCTGTGTGGCGCGTGGATGGGACCGAGCCAGTGGAGATATGCAACGCCACCATGTTCGACATCCCCGAAGGCAGCAACACGCTCTATGCCATAGACTGTCCGTGGGATGGTCCCGTGGTGACCTATCTCCGTCAGGACCTCACGACGGACGAGCAGACCGTCCTCCCCTGCCGTGTCACCTATCCCGCCTCCATCGCCGTGGATGCCCGTACGGGCTACATCGCCATCACCAGTTACTACATGGGTGGAGACTATCCCTCCTACAACACCCCCGGCTACGTCGCCCTCTTTGATCGTGAAGGTAACGGATTTGGCCTTGCTCTGGGCATTGGCATTGGCCCTGCTACGGTGGTGTTCCTGTAGGAGGAGGTTCATCCTTCGACGGGCTCAGGAACCGGGTTCTGATAGTTCTGATGGTTCAGAAGATGAAACAGGTATTTTTGTTCATACTCGCCACGGTCATCGTGGTAGCCACGCTGCAGGGTTGCGGCAGGGCAGGGGAGCATGAGGCCTCGGGAGAGGTCATCCCCATGCGTCATGCCCAGCATCTCCATCTGTGGCGAGGCGAAGGCTATACCATCGTACACCTGCAGGACCCTTGGGACACCACCCGGGTGCTGCATGCCTATGTCCTCGTGCCTCGCGACAGTGTGCTGCCCTCATCGCTCCCTCAGGGGACTCTCGTCCGCACGCCCTGCCGACGCCTCGGACTCAGTTCGTCGGTCCATGTCGCCTTGCTGAGCGAGCTGGGCTGCTCCTCTGCCGTAGCGGGAGTCTGTGAGCCTCAGTATGTCCTGGACCACGACATACGCCAGCGTGTGGCGTCGGGTGAGGTGGCTGACCTGGGCAGGGCCAGCAACCCCAGCATAGAACGTCTCATGGATGCCCACCCTGACGCCCTTCTGCTCACGCCCTTTGCGGGAAGTGGTGGCTATGGCAAAGCCGAGGCCCTAGGTATCCCCATCATAGAGACAGCCGAGTACATGGAGACAACAGCCCTCGGCGAAGCCGAATGGATGCGTTTCTATGCCCTTCTGCTGGGTGAGGAGGCCCGGGGCGACAGCCTCTTCGGAGCCATCGAAGCACGCTACTTGTCCAGTGCGAGTGCAGCGCGTCGCCTTGCGCCACACCGCGCGCGCCGTCCCCGTGTCCTCACCGAGATGATGACCTCGGGCACCTGGTATGTCCCTGGCGGACAGAGCACCATAGCCCACATGATAGCCGATGCCGGAGGTGACTATGTCTTTGCTGCCCGTCCCGAGAGTGGCAGCGTGGCCCTCACCTTCGAGACCGTCCTCTCGCAGGGTGCTGAGGCCGATGTCTGGCTCATCAAGTACAGCGACGACACTCCCCTCACTTTGCACCAACTCTCCAGTGACTACGCCCCCTACAGTCGCTTCAGGGCCTTCGAGACCCGACAAGTGTGGGGCTGCAACCTCAGCGATAACCGCTATTATACCGACATACCTTTCCACCCCGACCGTCTCCTCGACGAACTCATCCATATCTTCGGCGCGACGGACACAACAAATACATATGGTTACTACGAAAGACTGCAATAGATGGCGCTGGACCTTGCTCGTCGTGGGCTTTGTCCTCCTCGCTCTCGCCAACCTCTACCTCGGAGCCGTAGGCATCCCCGCCTCGGCAGTCACGGACATCCTGCTGGGACGTGCTGTCGACCAGGAATCGTGGCGCTTCATCATCCTCGAACATCGTCTGCCCCAGATGGTCACTGCGGTCTTCAGTGGCAGCGGACTGGCTCTAGCGGGTCTCATGTTGCAGACGGCTTTCCGCAATCCCCTGGCAGGACCTTCCATCCTGGGCATCGACAGCGGAGCCAATCTGGGGGTGGCCCTTGTCATGTTGTTGCTGGGCGGCACGGTCTCGGCAGGTTTCATGACACTGGGAGGCTATGTGCTTGTCGTGGTGGCTGCCCTGGCGGGAGCGTGGGCGGTGATCACCTTGCTGGTGTCGCTGAGCAAGGTGCTGCATAGCCCCGTCATGCTGCTCATAGCGGGTGTCATGCTGAGCTATCTCACCTCGTCGGTCATCTCGCTGCTCAACTACAGCGCCACCGATGTGGGCATACGCAGTTACATGGTGTGGGGAATGGGCAGCTTTGCGGGCGTCACCATCGAGCGTCTCGGCTTCTTCGTCCTCGCCATGACCGCGGGCATCGTCTTGTCGTTGGCCTTGGCCAAGCCCCTCAATGCCCTGTTGCTGGGCGAAGACTATGCCCGCAACCTGGGCTTCGACATCAAGCACGTATGCACCCTTCTGCTGCTGGCTACGGGCATGCTGACAGCCACGAGTACCGCCTTCTGCGGCCCCATCGCTTTCGTGGGTCTTGCCGTGCCGCACCTTGCCCGTCTGCTCTTCCGCTCCAGCAACCACCGTCTCCTTCTCCCGGCCACCATGCTGCTGGGTGCCATCCTCACCCTCTCGTGCAACCTCCTCTCCACGCTGCCTGCCGAGGGCATCATACCCATCAATGTCCTGACGCCGCTCTTCGGTGCCCCCGTGGTCTTGTGGGTCATTCTGCGGAAAAATAACTAAAAATTGGCCACCGGAGTAAAAAAGCCGTTGTCTATTGATCGTTGACCGTTGACTTTTTATTACCTTTGCACCCGCAAACAGATGCATGGCTCCGTAGCTTAGCTGTATAGAGCGTCGGATTCCGGTTCCGAAGGTCGAGGGTTAGAATCCCTCCGGAGTCACCATCAGCGCGAGAAGAGGGAATCATGTACAACAATCTTTTTGGCAAATGGGGCGAGGAAGTGGCTGTGTGTTATCTTGTGGCGCATGGCTACGAGATCCTGGCCCGCAACTGGCGTGATGGGCATAAAGAGATTGACATCATCGCCCAAAAGGACCATGCCACCTACCTCGTCGAGGTGAAGACGCGAAACGGCGAGACATGGAACGCCGAAAGAGCTGTCGATGCTGCCAAACGCCGTCAGATGATACGTGCCTCCTATGCTTGGCGCCTGCAGCACCCCTCGCTCGACCCCATCCATTTTGCCGTCATGGCGATCGTGCGCCAACCCCACGAGGCCGAGCCTGAGATACGCTTCTATCCCAAGGCTTTCACGACGGTGTATGGTAGGTGAAATGAAAAGCGTGTTTTTTGAGGAAAACGCAAAAAAATGACCAATTTTCGCCATCCGAAGGAAAAATCCGTTGACTGTTGACCGTTTGACGACGACTACTTTCGAACGTCTTCGAAAGTCGGACGTCTCCGAAAGTTGACCTTTTTGTACCTTTGCTACGCGAAAGTAGGCTGCACCTCGGGAATAAAAGAAAAAACCTTTGGATTTTCTTTGTATTCCGCTCGGTTTTCACTACCTTTGCCGCGCAAATTAGGATTTTTTTACGAGCGATGTCACTGCAGTTACCTCCTAACTACCATCCCCTGTTGGATATGGGGCAGACCGAGATGGCCATCAAGCGCGTCAAGGATTTCTTCCTCGACAACCTGTCGTCTGAACTGCGTCTGCGTCGTGTCACAGCGCCCCTCTTCGTCCTCAAAGGACTGGGCCTGAACGACGATCTCAGCGGTACCGAGCGCCCCGTCACCTTCCCAATCAAGGATATGGCCGAGGCCGAGGCAGAGATTGTACACTCTCTGGCCAAATGGAAACGCAACACACTGGCCGAGTACCACATACAGCCAGGCTATGGCATCGTGACCGATATGAATGCCGTGCGTGCCGACGAGGAGCTGGACAACATCCACTCGCTCTATGTCGATCAGTGGGACTGGGAGCGTGTGGTGACTGCCGAGCAACACAACGTGGCCTTCCTCAAGGACATCGTGCGTCGCATCTATGCCGCCATACGTCGCACTGAGTACCTCATCAGCGAGAGCTATCCCCCCCTCCACTCATGGCTGGCCAAGGAGGTCTTCTTTGTCCATGCTGAAGAACTGCGTCGTCGCTATCCCACGCTTAGCGCCAAGGAACGCGAGGATGCCATCTGTCGCGAATACGGCACAGTGTTCATCATCGGCATAGGTGGTCCTCTGGGTGACGGCAAGCCCCACGACAACAGGGCGCCCGACTACGACGACTGGTCCACGCTCAACGAGGAAGGATATGCCGGACTCAATGGCGACCTTTTGGTGTGGTATCCTGTGCTCGGACGCAGCATAGAACTCTCCAGCATGGGTATCCGCGTAGATGCATCGGCCCTCCTGCTTCAGCTGGAGCTGCAGGGCAAGGAGGAGCGTCGGGACCTCTTCTTCCACCGCCGTCTGCTGGCAGGTGAACTGCCGCTCACCATAGGGGGTGGACTGGGTCAGAGCCGTCTCTGCATGGTGCTCCTGCAGAAGGCCCACATCGGCGAGGTACAGGCCAGTATATGGCCCGAGACTATGCGCGATGCATGTCGCGTGGCTAATGTGCCGTTGATATAAGTTCAAGAGTTCAAGAAGTTCAACGCAATGCGCAGCCCAGCTGTTGACTACTACTTTCGAACGTCTTAGAAAGTTGGACGTCTCCAAAAGTTGACCATAGACCTAAAAACATGTTAGAAATCAGACCCATCGAGAGCAAACGGGACATCCGAGCTTTCATCCGCTTCAACTACCACCTCTACAAAGGCAACAAATATGCCGTGCCCGACTTCCTGGAGGACATGCGCGACAGCTTCGACCGCAAGAAGAACCCTGCTTTCGACTTCTGCGATGCCCAGCTGTGGCTGGCCTACCGCGACGGCAAGATCGTGGGACGCATAGCAGGCATCATCAACCACCGTGCCAACGAGCGCTGGAACAACCTCAATGTGCGTTTCGGCTACATCGATTTCGTGGACGACCTGGAGGTGAGTACCCTGCTGCTGCAGACCGTGGAGCAGTGGGGACGCGAGCGTGGGATGACCAAGATTGTAGGGCCTCTGGGCTTCACCGACATGGACCCCGAGGGTATGCTCATCGAGGGCTTCGACCAGCTCAGCACCATGAGCGAGATATACAACTACCCCTATTATCCTCGCCACATGGAGCAGCTGGGTTTCCTGAAGGAGACCGACTGGCAGGAACGCAAGGTGATGGTGCCTACTGAGGGTCACGAGGCCGACATGGCCAAGTATATGCGCGTGGCCGAACTGAGCGCCAAGCGCTATAACCTCCACCTGCGCAAGTTCAAGAACAACAGCGAACTCATGCACGCCCATGACGGTCGCTATCCCATCGAATTGATGGAAATCATCAACAAGACCTACAAGGACCTCTATGGCTTCGTGGAGATGACCGACCGTCAGCTGCGGGTCTATGCCGACCAGTATATACGCTTCCTTGATCCCCGTCTGCTCTCGGTGGTGGAGAATGCCGACGGTGAGGCCATAGCCATGGGTGTCTCCATAGGCTCTATGTCCACAGCCCTGCAGAAAGCCCACGGCACCCTTTTCCCCTTCGGTTGGTGGCACCTGCTCAAGGCACTCTACTTCAAGCGTTCTCCCATCGTAGACATGCTGCTGGTGGGCGTGCTGCCCGAGTACCAGAACAAGGGCGTCAATGCCATGCTCTTCGCCGACCTCATCCCCACCTATCAGAAGATGGGCTTCGTCTGGGGTGAGACACACAATATCCTCGAGGACAACATCAAGAACCAGCAACAGTGGGCCTACCTGGACAGCCCCATTCACAAACGCCGCCGCTGCTGGGGCAAGGCGCTCTAAGACGAATGCAGACCAACGACAACATACTGACCCAAGACCTGCAGCCCACTGCAGAATACAACGAGGGCAACATACGCCACCTCAGCGACATGGAGCATGTGCGCACCCGTCCGGGTATGTACATCGGCAAGCTGGGCGACGGCTCCCACTCCGAGGATGGCATCTATGTCCTCCTCAAGGAGTCCATAGACAATAGCATCGACGAGTTCAAGATGAACGCGGGTAAGCGCATCGAGGTGGATGTGGAGGACCATCTGCGTGTCACCATACGCGACTACGGGCGTGGCATACCCCTCGGCTCGCTGGTGGATGCCGTGAGCAAGCTCAACACTGGTGCCAAGTACGACAGCAAGGCCTTCAAGAAGAGTGTGGGCCTAAATGGTGTGGGCCTCAAGGCCGTCAATGCCCTCTCCCTGCACTTCACAGCCCAGAGCTTCCGCGATGGCGAAACACGTCGTGCTACTTTCGAGCGGGGTGAGCTGCTCAGCGACGAGACTCAGGCGACCGACGAGGAGAACGGTACACTCATCTCGTTCGAGCCCGACGACACCCTCTTCAAGGGCTACCTCTTCCGCGACGAGGTCATCGAGACCATGCTGCGCAACTACACCTACCTCAACACGGGCCTGGCCATTGTCTTCAACGGCCGCCGCATCCTCTCTCGCAACGGCCTCGTGGACCTCCTTACCGACACCATGACCACGCAGCCCCTCTACCCCATCGTCCACCTCAGCGGCGAGGACATAGAGATTGCCTTCACCCACACCAACGGACAGTATGGCGAGGAGTACCATAGCTTCGTCAACGGACAGCACACCACCCAGGGCGGTACCCACCAGAGCGCCTTCAAGAAATACATTGCCGAGACCATCAAGGACTATTCCGGCAAGAATTTCGACTACGGCGACATACGCAACGGCATTGTGGCTGCTATCAGCATCAGCATACAGGAACCCCTCTTTGAGAGTCAGACCAAGATCAAACTTGGCTCGCTCACCACAGAACCCAATGGGGGCGTGAGCATCGACAAGTTCGTAGGCGACTTCGTGAAGGAACAGGTGGATAACTACCTGCGCCGTAACCCCGACATCGCCGAGGTCATCCTGCAGAAGGTGGGTGACAGCGAACGCGAACGCAAAGCCATGGCAGGTGTTGCCAAGCTGGCACGCGAGCGCAGCAAAAAAGCCAACCTCCACAACCGCAAGCTGCGCGACTGCCGCATCCACTTCAACGACCCCAAGGGCGAGCAGAAAGAAGAGTCGTGCATCTTCATCACTGAGGGCGATTCGGCTAGCGGCTCCATCACCAAGAGTCGCGACGTGCTGACGCAAGCCGTCTTCAGCCTGCGTGGTAAGCCTCTCAATAGTTTCGGCCTCACCAAGAAGATTGTCTATGAGAACGAGGAGTTCAACCTCCTGCAGGCGGCCCTCAACATCGAGGAGGGCCTGGATGGACTGCGCTACAACAAGGTCATCGTGGCCACCGATGCCGATGTCGATGGCATGCACATACGTCTGCTCATGATTACCTTCTTCCTGCAGTTCTTCCCCGAACTCATCAAGAAAGGACATGTCTATATCCTGCAGACACCCCTCTTCCGTGTGCGCAAACACCGCAAGAAACTCAGCAAAGAGAAACTCAAGGCTCTGAGCGAGGAGGATACCAAGGGCGACTTCATCACGCGCTATTGCTATACCGAGGAAGAGCGCATCCACAACATCGAGGCCTTGGGTCCCGACCCCGAGATCACACGCTTCAAAGGCCTGGGCGAGATCTCGCCCGATGAGTTCCGCGACTTCATCGGTCCCGACATGCGACTGGAGCAGGTGACCCTCCACAAGAGCGACCAGGTGGCCGAGTTGCTGGAATACTATATGGGAAAGAACACTATGGAACGCCAGAACTTCATCATCGACAACCTCGTCGTGGAGGAAGACCGTCCCGAGAATGAGGAGGAAGAGATAGAACACGAATACAACGACATCAGCCTATGACACTCCTCTTCCCTGGTAGCTTCGACCCTTTCACCCTGGGGCATGCCGATCTGGTGGAACGCGCCTTGCGCCTGGCCGACCAGGTCATCATCGCTGTGGGTGTCAACGAGCAGAAGACTCCTTTCCAACCCGTTGCCGACCGTCTGGCCCTCCTGCGCCGTCTGTATGCCGCGGACGAGCATGTCCGTGTGGTGAGCTACAGCGGACTCACCGCCGACCTGGCCCAGGCCCTCCACGCTGATGCCCTCCTGCGCGGCGTACGCACTGTGGCCGACTACGAATACGAGATGCAGATGGCCGACATCAACCGTACCCTCGTCGGCATCGACACCATCCTCCTCCCTGCCCGACCCGAGCTGGCTGCCATCTCCAGTTCCATGGTGCGCGAACTCAGCCACTACGGTCGGGACATCACCCCATTCCTTCCCCTGTAGATTATGAAGAAAACGATATCTCTCGTAATGGCCATCCTCGTGGCTGGGGCTGCTTTGGCTCAGACGGCCGACAAGCGCGAGGCGGCCCTGCGCAAGCTCCTCCAGGCCACGGTGGCCGTGAATCAAATCTATGTGGATAGCATCGATATGGAGACACAGGTGGAGAACGCCATCACAGGCATGCTCTCCAAGCTGGATCCCCACTCGTCCTACACCAACCCCAAGGACACCAAACTTCTCACCGAGCCCCTGCAGGGGAGCTTCGAGGGTATAGGCATACAGTTCAATATGCTGGAGGACACCCTCCTCGTCATCCAGCCCGTGAGCAAAGGACCCAGCGAACGGGTGGGTATCCTGGCTGGCGACCGCATCATCACGGTAAACGACACCGCCATAGCAGGTGTGAAGATGAGTCGCGAGAATATCATGTCGCGTCTACGTGGCCCCAAGGGCAGCAAGGTGCGTCTAGGTGTGCTGCGGCGTGGCATAGAGGACACGCTGTCCTTCGTCGTCACACGCGACAAGATACCCGTCAACACCATGGACGCCGCCTTCATGGTGCGTCCAGGCATAGGACTCATCCGCTTCAGCAGCTTCGGCAACACCACACTCGACGAGGTCAAAACCGCCATGAAGCGCCTCAAGGACGAGGGCATGCAGTCGCTCATCCTGGACATGCAGGGCAATACGGGAGGCATCCTGGGCGTGGCAGCCGAGTTGGCCAACGAGTTCCTGCCTGCTGGCGACCTCATCGTCAGCACCAAGGGGCGCAACGACATCCCCATCGCACATTATGAGTCGCGTGGTGGTGGTGCATTCCTGCAGGGCGACATCGTCGTCCTCGTGGACGAGTACTCGGCCAGTGCTGCCGAGATCCTTGCTGGAGCCCTCCAGGACCAGGACCGCGGCACCATCGTAGGGCGTCGCACCTTCGGCAAGGGCCTCGTGCAGCGTCCCATAGACTTCGAGGACGGCAGCATGATACGCATCACCATAGCCCACTACTACACCCCCTCGGGGCGCTGCATACAGAAGCCTTACGAGAAGGGCGACAGCAAGACCTACGCCCGCGATGTCATAGACCGCTACAACAGGGGCGAACTCACCAACGCCGACAGCATCCATTTCCCCGACTCGCTGCGATATACCACGTTGCGCAAGGGACGCACCGTCTATGGCGGTGGCGGCATCATGCCCGACATCTTCGTCCCCCTGGACACCACACGCTACACACACCTTTACCGCGAACTCTCGGCACGCAGTTATATCCTCAACACCGCCCTGCGCTATATGGATGCCAACCGCAAGAAGCTGGGGCGTAAGTACAAGACATTCGAGGCTTTCAGCCAAGACTTTACCTTTCCGCAGGAACAGATCGATGCCATGCTCGCTGAGGCCGAGACCAAGGACAAGCTGCGCGACAGCACCAAGGAAGAGCACCAGCGCACCCTCCGTGGCCTGCACCTCGTCCTCAAGGCCCTCGTGGCCCGCGACCTATGGGATACGAGCGAATACTACCAGGTCATCTATGCTGGGGAACCCACCGTACTGCGTGCCATCGAGTGCCTGAAACCCGAGGAATAGAAAAAGCCTCTGCGCTGACGTGCAGAGGCGGTGCTCGAAACGGGAATCGAACCCGTACGGCCATCACTGGCCAAGGGATTTTAAGTCCCTCGTGTCTACCAATTCCACCATTCGAGCGGAAAAGCGGGGCAAAGGTACAAAAAGGTCAACGGTCAACGGTCAACGGCCAACGGCTTTTTTCCTCCGGCTGGCGAAAATCGAGCGTTTTTTGGGGATGTCGCCGTAAAATAATCGTATAATTAATCGTAAAATACACAAAAGGCCCGTAGTCCGTGGTCCGTTGACCTATAAATATGTTGCGCTACACCATCATAACCGTGACCTATAACGCAGGTCATACTATACGACGGACACTAGACAGTGTCGCCGCCCAGGAGTATGCCGGCATAGAGCACATCATTGTCGATGCCTGTTCCGACGACGACACGATGATGCACATCCACCGATATGTGGAGGGAGCCGTCGCACCGTCGGCCTCGTCTCATCAGATACGGCTCATCCGTGAGCCCGACAACGGCCTCTACGATGCCATGAACAAGGCCATCTTGCAGGCCAAGGGCGACTACCTCGTCTTCCTCAATGCCGGCGATGTCTTCCACGACACGCAGGTACTGCAGGACATATCCGACCAGCTGCTCCGCTACAATCCCGCCCGTCTGCCTGCTGTCGTCTATGGCGAGACCGACCTCGTGGACGACGAGGGGCGTTTCCTGCGCCACCGTAGGTTGCAGGCCCCCGACGTCCTGACCTCTCGCAGTTTCCTCCACGGCATGGTGGTGTGTCACCAGAGTTTCTATGTGCGTGCCGACTTTGCCCGTGCCCATCTCTACAATTTGCGCTACCGCTATTCGGCCGACTACGACTGGTGCATCCGCATCATGAAGCGTGCCGAGCATAGGGGACTGGCACTCCACAACTCCCACCTCATCTTCACCGATTATCTCGCCGAGGGGATGACCACGCGCAACCGTCGTCGTTCCCTGCGCGAGCGTCTGCACATCATGGCCCACCACTACGGATGGCCCGCAGCCATTGCCATGCACCTGTGGTTCGTCCCTCGTGCCGTTTTCTGCAAATGAAGGCGGGTTCTATAAATTACTTTCAAACGTGGAATTTATAGAATACACCTAAATATTAACCCCGATATTAAGCCCGAGACATATTTTTGTGTCAAAAGAATCAGATGGATTGTTTAATCATTGGTATTATGAAGAAAAGATTATTTGTTTTCGTCTTAGCTTTCGTCATTATCGTGCCGAAGGCTCTTGCTGTGGCCGACAATACTCCGGCCATGCTCATCACCAAGACCGATAGTACCCAGGTGGCCATAGAGATAGCTACGCTGCGCAGCATCAAGTTCAGCGACGGCATGATGGTGGTCACCGCCCAGACAGGCACGCAGCAGACGGTGAACCTCGACGACATCGCCGTCATCACTTTCGGCAGTATGACCACAGCCGTAGAGACTCTCGTGCCGCAGGGCTCTACCGAACATCTGATGATTACAGACCTCGCGGGTCGTGTCGTCTATGAGGGCACGGCACAGGGCTTCGCTCAGCACGATGGGCTGCGCGGTGTGTATGTGGTGAAAGTGGGCACCCGCAGCTACAAGGTGGCCGTGAAATAAGAAAGGAGGCAAGGAAATGTTTGACAAGTTTGAAATGTTTGAGAAGTTCAAGACGTCTGTTTTCGTTGTCGTTTACGTCTTCGTACAAAGCCTGGTCTTTATGTCGAAGGCCCAGGCTGCCGATGTCCTGCGCATTAGTCATCAGAACTTCAACGAGTATATCGCTCTCGGCGAGATAGACTCCATCTACGTCAGTGACGATGGTACGGCACTCTGTCTGCAGCCCATCACAGGAGGTGAAGCTGTGTCGTTGCCCATCGCAGAGATCGTCTCCATAGCCTATCTGCCCTTGTCTGAGGCTCCCGACCGTCTCATCATCACCTACGAGGGCGAGACGGCAAGGGTGGACAATCCCTATTACCTCTCGGGTGTTTCGGTAGTTACAGACGATGCGTATGTCACGGTGACCAATGCCAACGACTCGGTGGAATATACCACCGAACTGACCGGTACGACCACCAACGGTGCCTTCGTGTACAACGGTACCTACAAGACGACGATCATCCTGGCAGGGGTCAACATCACCTCGGCGCGAGGGGCTGCCATAGACATCCAGTGTGGCAAGCGTGTGGATCTGCATGTGAAGAAGGAGACCGAGAACACCCTCGTGGACTGCACGGGCGGCGAGCAGAAGGCGGCCCTCTACTGCAAGGGGCATCTCGAGCTGGACAAGGCAGGCACGCTGAACATCACCGGACGTACCGCCCATGCCCTCTCGGCCAAGGAGTATATCAAGCTCAAGAAGTCCGACGGCCACATCAACATCCTTGGTGCTGTGAAGGATGGTATCCACTGCAAGCAGTATTTCCTGGGCAATGGCTTCACTGTCGATATCAAGAATGTGGGTGACGATGGCATCCAGGCCGAACTGGACGGCGAGGTCAACGACGATGACATCCCCGACGGTACCATCGTCATCAATGGGGGTACATACACCATCAAGAACAGCGCCAACGGTACTACAGAGGGCACCGAGACACATACCGCGAAGGGCCTGAATGCAGACGGCAACATGCAACTCATGGGCGGCACCATCAACATCGCCATGAGCGGCACGGGTGGCAAAGGTATCCGTGTGGAGGGAACCTACACGCAGGGGACAGCCGATACCGGCGAGGGTCCCGACCTCACCGTCTCCACCACAGGAGCCTCCTACAGTGGTAGTGGCAGTGGTGGCGGTGGTGGCTGGCGCCCTGGTGGCGGTGGTGGCCCTGGTGGCGGTGGTGGCGATAGCTCGTCGGGTTCCAGCGCCAAGGCCATCAAGGTGTTGGGTGCCGTCGTCATCCATGGTGGCATCACGCATATCTCCACCACCCAGAACGGTGCCGAGGGTCTGGAGTCCAAGAGCAGCATCGTCATCAATGGTGGCACACACTACATGAAGTGCTACGACGACTGCATCAACTCGTCGGGCATCATCAATTTTGCTGGGGGCAACACGGTGTGCTACAGCAATGGCAACGATGCTGTGGACAGCAACTACGGCCGCAAGGGTGCCATCACCATCTCGGGTGGCAACATCCTGGCCTATTCGTCCAAGGGCTCGCCCGAGGAAGGCATAGACTGCGACAACAACTCCTACATCGTTATCACTGGTGGCATTGCCGTCTCGGCTGGAGGTAGTCAGGGCGGCGGTGGTGGCGGCTGGGGAGGTTCTTCCTCCTCCCAGAGTGTCGGCTCGTCCACGCAAGGCTATTTCCTCGGCTCGTCTCCGAGCAGCTACAGCAGCAGTTACTACTACACTCTCTGCAATACGGCAGGCGAGGCCATCTGCACCTACAAACTCGAGGCGAATGTCAGCAACAGTCTCTCGCTCCTCACCGCCCCCAATTTGGGCAAGGGTAGCATCACCGTCAAGCAAGGCACAACCGAACCCACGGCATCGGAGTCGCAGGTGATGAATGCTGCTGGCAAGGCGGTCTTCTACGTAGCCCCCACGGTGACGACGACCAAGACGACAGCCACCGTGACAGCCAAATAGCAGTCTTTTCCCTTAGGGATTTATCTCACGAAGGCAATGCGTGCCACTACGGCCGTGTTGCCTTCGTCGTCGTTGGCCACGATGTGGTAGATGCCCGAGGCACAGCGACGCCTGTTCTGGTTCAGCCCGTTCCAGGTGAAGGTGCCACCTACCGAGGTGCCTTTCCACACGAGAGAACCATCTGTGCTGACCACCTTGACCTCGGTGTCGTGGGCGAGGCCACGCACGGTGATGAGGCCGTTGTAGTCGGGTGTGACAGGGTTGGGGAAGACCTCTACGGCATCGTCCTCCAGGGTTTCGGCCTCTTTGGTGGCACTGGCGGCATAGGAGCATAGTCCACGGTCGGTGGCGAAAAACACCTCGCCCGTCGCGGGGTCTATGGCGATGTCATAGACATTGTCGGAGCAGAGGGGCGAGTTCTCGGTGGTGAAGTGGAGCAACTCTTCCTGGCAGTCTGCGCTCATGAGATAGGCACCATTGTCTAGAGTGCCAAACCACTTGCGGTTGCCGCCATCCACGGTGATGCTGAGGATGGGCACGCTGGAGAGGAGGTAGTCGGCCAGTTCGCTGCCATCGGTGCGGTTCACCTTCACTTGCTCAAAGGTGAAGGATGACGAGGTGAATGCGTTGGGGTCGGTGATGACGAATGGTCCCAGGTTGGTGCCTGTCCAGATGTTGCCGTCGTGGTCCTCGGCGATGCAGTAGAACTGGTCGGGGGCGTAGGTCTTGCCATCCTGGTTGGTGATGACGGAGCGCAGGGAGTGGCGGTCGTCGCTCTGTACGAGTGTCCCTTTCCAGTCGAGGCAGAAGATGCCGCGGCTCTCCATGCGTCGGCTGTTAATCCATGCGCGTCCTTCGCTGTCGAAGATGATGCGGTCCATGGTAGTGGCCTCCACGATCTCGGGGTAGTAGAGACGTGTCCAGGTGCCGTTGGGTTTGAGGATGCGGATGATGGTGTCGTTCTTGGCCTCGGTGCAGTTGAGCATCCACAGGTTGCCGTAGGGGTCATACTGCAGTCCGTTGCCCACGACGTAGTGCTTGGGGTGGGACGAGGAGGGTAGGATGCTTTGCAGGGGCGAGTTGCCCAGGGTGAGGTGTCCCGTGCAGGTGTCTCCGCGGAACTCGTAGATGCCACTGCGTGCCGTCCCCACATAGTAGTGTCCGGCATCTTTGGGGTCACGCACCACCTCGGTGACATCGATGTATTTGCTCTCGGGGTCGAAGGCTGTGGCCGAGGCGTAGCCGAAGTTGTGCCAGCGGCGTTCGTTGTCGAACACCATGGCCGTACCGGGACGCGAGGTGTAGGCGTAGTTCCAGTTGCCGCCAGCCACGAGGAGTTCGTCGCCCAGGTGGTTGAGGTGCATGGCGTAGTCGTGGAGCGGACTGTTGGGGTGCAGGTGCTGGTGGGTGCAGACGAAAGCCTCGTCGCGCAGCGTGTAGCCTTGCAGTCCGTCGTAGGCAGCGGCAGCCCAATAGGTGTTGCCCTGCCGTGTTAGCCAGTTCCAGGAAGTCGGGGTGTCGTATGCGGTGCGCTGGTCCCATGCCGTGGCGATGAGCGTACGTCCGCCCGTGGTTCCCATGATGATGGCATCGTCGAGGATGTTGACCCACGAGGCCCGCCAGGTGAAATGGCCTGCCTCGGTCAGTGTCGTGACATCATAGACGTAGCACTCCGTCGTGAGTTGTACCCACAGTTGTCCGTTGAATATGCCGAGGAAGGTGGGTCGGCTGTTGGCATTCACCACCTCCCAGTTGGACTTATCCAGCAGGTTCTTCGTGAGGTGTCCTCGCCAGAGCCCCTGGGTGGTGGCCGCATAGAGGAGGTCGGCGGTGGCGGCCACGCTCTTCACCTCTACGCCCAGGTCGAAGGTCTTGGTGATGATGCCTTGTCGCACATCGACGACCAGGATGCCGAATCCTGTTGCGATGTAGGCATGGGTACCCTGTATGGCTATGGCGTTGATGGTCTTGTTCTGCAGGGTGCTGTTCTTGAGCTGTGCCAGATTCACCACATTGTCGTCGGTGTCCAGGAGGTCGATGTTGCCGTTGTCGTAGATGATGACGAGGCGGTGGGCTGCCGCGCAGTAGGCGATCTCACTCACTGTGATGTCGCTGAGTCCTGTGGCCTGGTCGTAGGTGTTGATGCTTTGGTCTTCGGAATCGTAGGCCATGAGACGGCTCTCGGTCTGAACGAAGATCTGTGTCCCTGCAGCCACGCATTTGGTGGCTACGGTGTAGGCAGGATAGACCTGCCATGTCCCAGGTTGCTGGGCATGGATGGTGCTGGTGGAGGCCAAGGCTACGGCTATGGTCAGAGCCAGTGCGGTACGGGAGAGGGCTTGTCTCATGGTAGGTGTTGCTGGAGGAAGGTCATCAGCCCATCGGTGGCACGGCCTCGGTGACTGATGGCATTCTTGGCTTCGGGAGTCATCTCGGCGAAGGTGGTGTCGTAGCCAGAGGGACGGAAGAGGGGGTCGTAGCCGAAACCATCCTGCCCGTGGCACTCGGTGAGTATCTCACCCTCTACGCGTCCCTCGAACAGGTATTCCTGTCCCTCGAAGATGAGTGCGATGACGGTGCGGAAACGGGCGCGGCGGTCGGTGATGTCCTGCATGTTGTGCAGCAGGAGCCGTATGTTGGCGGCACTGTCGTGTCCCTCGCCGCTGTAGCGTGCCGAGCGCACACCGGGCTCGCCATGAAGTGCCTCCACCTCCAGACCGGTATCGTCGGCGAAGCAGTCGGTGTGGAAGCGCTCGTAGAGATAGCGTGCCTTGATGAGAGCATTGCCCTCGAGGGTGTCGGCTGTCTCGGGTATGTCGTCGTGACACCCCGCTTCGGCCATGCTCTGGATGTGGAACCTGTCGCCCAGGATGGCACGTATCTCGCTGAGCTTATGCGGATTATTGGTGGCGAAAATCATAGAATTGTAGAATTTATAGAACCCACATTAATCCTTGATGCGGTCAAAGCCTTCACCATAGACACCTACCACCTTCGACTGCGAGACGAAGGCGCGGTTGTCTAGACGTTTGATGAGGCGGAAGATGGCAGGACTCTCGCGACGGCGGGCGATGACGATGAGCACATGACGGTCCTCGCCGCTGTACCATCCCTCGCCGTAGAGCACGGTGACGCCGCGTCCCAGGTCGTCCGAGATATGTTGGGCTATTTCGGCATACTTGTCGCTGATGATGGTGAACTGCACGCTGCCCGAGGCCGAGTTCATGGTGAAGTCCAGCATGATCATGGAGAGGAGCAGGATGACGTAGCCGATGACCACCTTGCTGGGGTCGCGCAGCACGAAATAGCTGCAACTGATGATGATGAAGTCCAGATACATGAGGATGCGTCCCAGCGACACATTGCGGTACTTGTTGATGATGGCCGCGATGACATCGGTGCCTCCCGTGGAGCCGTTGTTGAGAAAGACGATGGCCAGGCCTGTTCCCTCGAGGCATCCGCCCAGGATGGCCGCCATGAAGGGGTCGGTAGCCAGTTGAGGCGTAGCCTCGGGCGGCATGATGTTCTGGATGACCTCCAGCATGCCCGAGAGGGCGAGCACGGCATAGATGGTCTTCTCGAAGAACTTGAATCCCAGCACCTTCAGACCTCCCAGGATGAGGAAGACGTTGATGCCGAGGTACCAGTACTGTACCTGCACGCCCGTGGCGTAGTAGAGGATACTGGAGATACCCGACACGCCGCCCGGAGTGAACTGGTTGGGCAGCATGAAGAAGATGAAGGCGACGGCATACATCAGGCAGCCGAGGGTGATGAAGAAGTAGTCTTTTAGCTCGTCCCAGAAGCGTTTCTTGAGGGGCTGTGTGGCGGTTGTTTTCGGCATAGTCTATTCGGGGTTATTTGATGACGATATTCACGATGCGCCCAGGCACGACGATGACCTTCACGATATGCAAGTCGCCCACATACTTGGGTGTCTGCTCGTCAGCCAGCACGGCCTGTTCTATGGTGGCGGCGTCGGCGTCGGCGGGGAATTCCATGCTGAAGCGTGTCTTGCCGTTGAAGCTCACCATCATCTTCACGGTGTTCTCCACCAGATAGGCCTCGTTGCACACGGGCCACTGTGCGTCGCACACGGTGGTGTCGTGACCCATCTGGTGCCACAGCTCCTCGGCGATGTGAGGGGCGAAGGGGGCTATGAGCACGGCCAGGGGTTCCAGCACGGCGCGTTTGTTGCAGTGCAGCGCCTGTAGTTCGGTGGTGGCAATCATGAAGGCGGGTATGGAGGTGTTGTACGAGAAGGCCTCGATGTCGGCCGTCACCTTCTTGATAAGGCGGTGCAGGCTCTTCAGTTCCTCGCGTGTGGGTACCTCGTCGCTGAGGTTGTCTATGGCCGAGGTGTAGAGGTGCCAGAACTTCTTGAGGAAGCGGTGACAGCCGTCTATGCCGTTGGTGTCCCAGGGTTTGCTCTGCTCCACGGGGCCGAGGAACATCTCGTATAGGCGCAGCGTGTCGGCACCGTAGCGCTCTACGATCATATCGGGGTTCACCACGTTGTACATCGACTTGGACATCTTCTCCACGGCCCATCCGCAGATGTACTTGCCGTCCTCCAGCACGAACTCGGCATCGGTATACTCGGGGCGCCAGGCGCGGAAGTCCTCGATGTCTAGCACGTCGCCTGCCACGATGTTCACATCTACATGGATGGGTGTCGTCTCGTACTGATCTTTCAGACCGAGACTCACGAAGGTGTTGGTGTCCTTGATGCGATAGACGAAGTTGCTGCGGCCCTGTATCATGCCCTGGTTGATGAGTTTACCGAAGGGCTCCTCACAGACACTCACGCCGAGGTCGTAGAGGAACTTACACCAGAAGCGGGCATAGATGAGGTGACCCGTAGCGTGCTCAGATCCGCCCACATAGAGGTCCACCTGTTTCCAGTAGTGTGCGGCCTCGGTCGAGAGGAGGGCTTTGTCGTTGTGGGGATCCATGTAGCGTAGGTAGTAAGCCGACGAGCCTGCAAAGCCCGGCATAGTGAAGAGCTCAATGGGGAACACCGTCTTGCCGTCGATCCGGCTGTTCTCCACGATCTGGTGGTTCGCCTCGTCCCAGGCCCATGTGGTGGCGTTGCCCAGTGGAGGCTCGCCTGTCTCGGTAGGCAGGAATTTCTCCACCTGAGGCAACTGTATGGGCAGGTACTCGGCGGGAATCATCTGGGGCATGCCGTCCTTGTAATAGACGGGGAAAGGTTCGCCCCAGTAGCGCTGGCGGCTGAAGATGGCGTCACGCAAGCGGTAGTTCACCTTCACCCTACCTAGGTGAAGTTCCTGAACGAAGGCCTTGGTCTCCGCGATGGCCTCCTTCACCGTGCAGCCATTGAGGCTGAAACCGTCCAGGGTTTTCACGCCGCTGCGGGGAGAGTTCTCCACGATACCCTCTTTGGCATCGAAGCTCTCCTGGCTCACATCGGCCCCCTGGATGAGGGGTATGATGGGCAGGTCGAAATGACGGGCAAAGGCGTAGTCGCGACTGTCGTGGGCGGGCACAGCCATGATGGCTCCCGTGCCGTAGCCGGCCAGTACGTAGTCCGAGACCCACACGGGTATCTTGTCGCCCGTGAAGGGGTTGATGGCATACGAGCCCGTGAAGACACCCGTCACGCGCTTGTCAATCATGCGCTCGCGTTCGGTGCGTGCCTTGACGGCATCGAGGTAGGCTTCCACGGCAGCCTTCTGGCCTTCGGTGGTGAGTGTTCCCACCAGTTCGCTCTCGGGGGCCAGCACCATGAAGGTGACGCCGAAGATGGTGTCGGCGCGTGTGGTGAAGATGGTGAAGGACTGGTCGCTGTCGGCCACGCGGAACACCATCTCGGTACCCTCGCTGCGTCCTATCCAGTTGCGCTGTGTCTCCTTGATGCTCTCGCTCCAGTCTATGCTGTCCAGCCCGTCGAGGAGACGCTGGCTATAGGCCGAGACGCGCAGACACCATTGCCGCATCTTTTTCTGCTCCACGGGGAAACCGCCGCGCACGCTCACACCGTCCACCACCTCATCGTTGGCCAGCACGGTGCCTAGCTTGGGGCACCAGTTCACCATCGTCTCGCCCAGGAAGGCGATGCGATAATTCATGAGGGTGTCGTTCTGCTCCTTGGCACTCATGGCCTTCCACTCGGTGGCCGTAAAGTGCAGATCGTCGCTCTGTGCGGCATCGAGGCCCTCGGTGCCCTGCTGATCGAGGTGTGCGATGAGGGTGCTGATGGGCCGGGCCCGCTGCTTCTTGTTGTCGAACCACGACTCGTACATCTGTTGGAAGGCCCACTGTGTCCACTGGTAGTAGCCGGGGTCGCAGGTGCGTATCTCGCGGTCCCAATCGAAGCAGAAGCCTATCTTGTCCAGCTGCTCGCGGTAGCGGCGTATGTTGGCCTCGGTGGTCACCTCGGGGTGCTGCCCCGTCTGTATGGCATACTGTTCGGCGGGCAGCCCGTAGGCGTCATAACCCATGGGGTCGAGGACGTTGAAGCCCTGCAGCCGTTTGTAGCGGGCATAGATATCGCTGGCGATGTAGCCCAGGGGGTGTCCCACATGCAGCCCTGCTCCTGAGGGGTAGGGGAACATGTTCAGTACATAGTATTTGGGCTTGGCGTCCTGTTCCGTCACTTGATAGGTTTTGTTGGCCACCCAGTATTGGTGCCACTTCTGTTCGATCTCTCTGAAGTTGTATTCCATTGTATGTTGAGTTGTTATCGTCGGATGATGTGCGAGACGACGCGTCCGTTGTAGAGCCAGTCGCGGCGGATGTAGATGCCCCGTGCGGGTTGTCCCACGCGCATGCCGTCGAGGGTGTAGTACTCCGAGCGGACAACGGTGGCATCAGTCTCGTCCATCTTCTCTATGGTAGTGGGGATCACGGGGCGGAGCTCTATGTGCAACGTGTCGCACAGGGTGAGTGTGTTGGCTTGTCCTATGGTGGGACGCCCCATGACATAGACGTAGTCGGCCCCGTCGGGATAGCGTCCTACGCTGTGGTCGCGGTCGTGGCCGCAGTACTGTAGGGTGTCGGCCAAGCTGTCATCGGCATTGGTGAGCACCACATAACCACTATCGGCTGAGAGCTTGAAGTCGGCATGCACGGCACGGATGGGTTCCAGTTTGTCGCACCACACCACGAGGTATCCGTGTGCCGGCACCACGGTGTTGATGCGTCCCGCTGCGATGCGGTACTTGTGTGGGTTGTCCACCTTGTCGCTCAGGTACATGCCTTCCACGTCGATATCCTCGTCGGAGGTGTTGCAGAGCTCTATCCAGTCGTTCTTCTTCCAGTAGTCGTTGACGTAGGTGTCGTTGCTCGCGCTCACCTCGTTGATGCGTACGGGGATGCGTGGTGCTTCGGTGCTGGGCGTGGGTTCGAACATGGCCACGAGGTTGAAGTCGCTGCCCTCGGGGAGGGTGTAGGTCTCTTCGGTCGAGACGAGGAAGCCGTCGTTATCGGTCTGTGTCGTGCTCAGTGCAGCATCCCAGTAGATGTCGGTGCTGCTGCCGTTGTTGTTGTGCAGCTCCACGGCGATGGTATTGTTGCCTTTGTGGAAGAGGCTCGGTGCCATCGTGAGGCTGCCCGTCTCGGGGTTGCCGGGAGCGTAGGACGAGGCGTAGGTGGTGTACGTCGGTGTTCCGGATGGCATGAGGTAGCGCCCTGCCTCGGTGCCATTGACATAGACCACGAAGCCATCGTCGCAGGTGTAGTCCAGTGTGAAGCGGTCGTCGTCCGAGGGAGTATCGTCCAGGGTCACCTGCTTGATGAAGTAGTAGGTGGGTCGTTTGTTCTGGGCATCGTCGCCGTAGTCCAGCGTGGTACGGTAGCCGCGTTGGTTGCCCCAGTCAGAGGTGTAGTAGCCCAGCGGCGCCTCACCCTGTGCCCACTGTTTGGCGGCATAGGTCGAGGTCTTCCACGAGGTGCCATCGAGCGAGCCCTGGTCGTAGTAGGCCCATACGCTGCCGCGGTCAAAGAGCACCAGCTCTCCAGAGGTTTCCGACCCATACCACCCCTTGAAGTCGTACCCTGCCGGTGCTGCTGCACGCAGTGTGGCTGGGGCGAAGAGTGTGCCGCTGAAGCGGTCGGTGGGTACGGGCAGGTCGTTGACGAAGATATGTGCTCCATCGGTATTGGCTGTCATCGTACCCGTCATGGACGGTGTGGTGGAGAGGCGCATGCGGCTGTAGTTGCGCAGATAGCCTATCATGTTGCTCTGTCGCGATGCCGATAGGGACGACTCTATGGAGCGTGCCGTACTCCAGGGCGACTCGCCATTGAAGGCCATCTCGGGGCTCACACGCTCGGCAAGCTCGTTGATAATCTCGCTGCAGCGCATAGGCTCGAACACCGACCCTGCCACTAGGCAGAAAGCATCGACAAACAGTTTGCGGAACGTGTCGTTCGTCATCAGGTTCTGGAATAGCGTCACAAACTCTATCTCGGCCGTCTTGCGTCCCGAGTACTCGCCACGCAGTTGGTCGAAGGTATAGGTCTGCTTGTTGTCGAAGGTGCTGAAGGGGTTGCCCGAGTTGAAGCTGCCGTCGAGGTCGAAGAGCACGAAGCGGAAGCGTCCGTTCTCTACAAGGGGGCGGTAGCCCTTCACGTTGTTCTGTGGCCAGTCCCAGTTGCTGAGGTAGAACTCCACCGCCATGTAGTTAGCCAGCTCCTCTACGTCCAGCATGTCGCAGATGCGGCTGTAGTAGGAGGGCTGCGCTGCCTGCTTGGCCAACTGATAGAGCAGGTCCCACTGCCCCTTGGTGCCCGTCATCTGCACGTAGCCCGAGTCGGGCGACATCTCGAACTGGTCTATCTCGTCGCTGTCCCAACCGTAGTTGGCCCACACGAAATGCTTGTTGTTGGGCTCGCGCACATTGATGACCCCCTTGTACGTACCGTTAATGAAATGGTGTACGGGCATGTACTCTTGGTAGTCGACATTCAGTCCCGAGCGTGCCACGATTTGCTGCAGCGCGGGGTCCTTGAAGCGGCAATTATTGTCGTTGCCGCCGTTGCGCACCTGCAGCGTCTTGTTCTTGATGTAGGGCTTTGCGTCGAAGATGGGGTAGTCGTAGTAGTTGCGTCCCTCATACAGCTTGTTGGCCTTCAGCTTGAACGAGTGGGGCGACCAGGCGCGGCTCCATCCTCCTGTGGGTGCCATGCTCACCTCCATGTTCACCAACATCTGCTCGGCGTCGGTGGCCTGCACGTCCAGGATCTCCATGTTCACCGGACGGTCCCAGTCCATGTTCCAGTTGCACAACGCGTCCTGTCCGTTGCCGGCGCGTCCGTTGGGTCCTGTCGAGAAGATGCCGTAGGAGGTGCTGTAGAGATTCTCGTTCTTGGTGACGACCGAGAGGATGGGTATGTTGTAGTCTCGCTCCTTGCGTATGTAGGAGCGTGTGACGATGCTGCTGGGCAGCATGCCCGTCTTGAAGGTGCGCAGTCGCAGCACGGTGGTCTTGGTGATGGCTTTCGTCAGGGTTCCGGTGCTCTGTGTGCCGTTTGTCAGCGAGGGTGTGCTGCCGTCGGTGGTGTAGCACAGCGTGGCGCCCTCGGGGATGGTTGCCTTCACGGTGAGGGTGCCGCTGAAGAGTCGCGAGGAGAGGTTCACCTGTGGTGCCTCCACGGGTTGTGTGGCGAAGTCGGAGCCCGCGTTGCTTGCTGCCGGCGTGGGTGTGGATGTCCAGCCCCATTCGTCGCCACCGTCGGTGGTGCGTGCCCACGAGCAACGTGTGTAGGCAGCGGGGTAGGTCACCGAGGAGAGAACCTTGCCAGTGGCATCGCTGAAGTAGATGGTACCGCCGTCGTAGTCCATGTCGAAGCTCACCTGGCTGGGGCTGTAGCGACCATCGTAGTGGTCGAACCACAGTGTCTGGAAGTCATGAGCCTTCACGATGACGTCGGCTGAGGAGGGCATGCGGTGCTTCGACAGGTTGGCGGCGTCATCGCTCACATAGACTCCTGCCAGCGATACCTCGCGGTCTGTGGGGTTGTAGAATTCCACCCATCCACCGTAGTTCCACGAGGGGTCCATGAACTGGTCGATGTTGGCGGGCATCACCTCGTTCACCACCAGTGCATCGGCTGTGGGTGCCCCTGCCGTCACGATGATGAGGCAAGATGCCGAGAGTCCGCTGCCGTCGGTCGTCTTGGCGCGTACCACGCTGTTGCCCTGACTGATGGCCGTCACCAGGCCGTTGGCATCCACTGTGGCCACCGACGTATTGGCACTCGTCCAAGTCAGCACCTTGTTCGTGGCGTTGGCCGGCAGCATGGTGGTGGTGAGTTGGTAGTCTTGTCCCTGTTCCACCTCGAAGCGCGATTTGGGCAGTTTCAGCGAGGTGACGAGCACTGTCTCCTGAGCCCAGAGTCCGAGCCCCATCAGGAGCATAAGCCCTGTCAGCAGCGGACGGAGATGGATGTGGAGTCGTATCGAGAAAGATTTCATGTGTATCAAGGCATGTTTTGCGCGGCAAAGGTACGGAAAAGGTTAGAGGTTAGAGGTTAGAGGTTAGAGGTTTTTTCTTCCGACAGGCAAAAAAGGAGGATTTTTCGATGTAAAAAGAGACTTTTGCACGCTCTTTTGCCGAAATGCAGCCTTCTTGTGCCTCCCTCGCGACTTTCATGCTCGTGCCTTCCTCGCGACTTTCACACACACGATAGTGTATGGCTAGGTTCTGGTTAGGTAATAGTATGGTCTCCAGTGAGTTCTCTGTTCGTTTCCAGGACGGCAAGGGAACGAAACCCGAACGAACAGTGAACGAATACCGAACGAACACTGAACGAACACCGAACGAACACTGAACGAACACCGAAAGAATGCCGAACGAAGAGTGAACGAAGAGCGAACGAACAAAAAAAATCGAACGAACAACGCAAACGAACAAGCCGTTTTTTTACCCCCTAATCATGGCTTCGAGGTCCTCGAGACGTGAGCGGAAAATGTCGTCGTCGGCGAGGCGTTGCTCGATGCTTTTGCACGAGTGGATGACGGTGGCATGGGTGCGGCCTCCTATGGCTGCGCCGATGCGTGTGGTGCTCTGCTGAGTGAGCTTCTGAGCCATGTAGATGGCCATCTGACGCCCCTCCACGATGTTGGCACGGCGGCTCTGCGAGGTGATGTCGCTGGTCTTGAGGCCCAGGAAGGCACTGGTCTGGTCCAAGATGTGGTCTATGGTGATCTCCTTGCGTGTGGTCTTGCCGCAGATGCGGGTGATGACCTTCTCGGCGAGGGCCATATCGATATCCTTGCCCAGGACGACGGAGTTGGCCATGAGGGCGTTGACGATGCCTTCGAGGTCGCGCACGCTATCGGTCACACGGTTGGCGATGACGCAGAGCACGTCCTCGGGGATGTCCAGTCCGTCGCGGCGTATCTTGTCGCGCAGGATGTCCTTGCGCAACTCCAGGTCGGGGCGTTCCAACTCGGCCAGTAAGCCCCACTTGAAGCGGGTGAGCATGCGGTCCTCGATGCCCTGAAGGGCGATGGGGGGACGGTCGCTGGTGAGAATGATCTGGCGCCCGTTCTGCTGCAGGTGGTTGAAGATGTGGAAGAAAGCCTGTTGCGTGGCGGGTGTGGTGAATTCCTGTATGTCGTCGATGATGAGGACGTCGATGGACTGGTAGAAGTGGATGAACTCGTTGAAGGTGTTGTGCTGTCGCGAGTCGGTGAACTGCACCTGGAAGAGGTGGGCCGAGACGTAGAGGACCCGTTTCTGGGGGTACATCTCCTTGATGGTCGTTCCGATGGCGGTGACGAGGTGGGTCTTGCCGCAACCCGAGGGTCCGTAGAGGAAGAAGGGGTTGAAGGTTGACTGGTTGGGGTGCTCGGCAATGGCCTTGCCCACGGTGGCGGGCAGTTTGTTGCTGAGGCCGACGACGAAGTTGCGGAAGGTGTAGTGGGGGTTGAGGTTGGAGTCGAGTTCCTGGGTGGGTTGTGGACTCTTGTTCTGTGCCACTCCATTGCCGTTGTTGCGGGGGGTGAGTACGGCGTCGTCGCTGGCGGCAATCTTCATGCTGGCTCCCGAGGTGTCGTCCACCACCACTTGATAGGCGAGCCCCACCTTGCCATATACCTTGCCCAGGACGGCCGAGAGGAGCGAGGCGAAGTGCTCTTCGAGGTATTCATAGACGAAAGCAGAGGGCACACCGATGGTCAGCCGTTGCTGCTCTTCGTCGAACGATGCCGAGCGGATGGCGGCGAACCAGGTCTGGTACTGCTGCTCCGACACATTATTATGTATAATGCGCAGGCATTGCTCCCAGCGAGGGTCGGGTGTGGTTGGTGTTTTCGTCATTTGGTAAAGTGGCCATGCGGCGTCGTTGGAGCCGAAAGCGGGTGCAAAGGTAAGGACTTTTTCTGGAACTACCAAACATTTGGCTGCTCCGCAAAAGTTCTTATGTTTGCCTAAACGCTTTATTTTCAAATGCGTTTTTGGTCTGTCCTAATTACCGAATCCGTCGATTATTGAATTTGATAAACCCCATGTGTTTCAGCATGATAGTCCGAGACCCCAGGTGCAAAAAACGGGATGAGCGGCAATTTGCTATTTGTAAAATTTCTTTTTACCCCACCAAGGGGTCAAAATTTTACGGTCTTTAGGTGGGTGCTCGAAATTTGGTCGGGCATCCACCTCCTGTCATTTGTCTTTTTTGCCGAAGATGCTGAAGTGGACGTAGCGCTTGGGGTTGGCCTGGAGATCCTGGAGCAGCATGGTGGCAGCGTCGGTGGTTTGGTTGAGGCGGCCATAGAGCGTGGTGTCGTTGATGAGCAGTCCCAGCGTGCCCTCGCACGTGGTGAGGGTGGCAGTGACCTGTTCCACATGAGCCAGCGAGCTGTCCACGCGCTGTAGGGTTCCCTCGATGTCGAGGTTGTTGAACTTGGAGGCGAGGGTGGTGACTTGCTGACCAGCCTCATCGAAGGTGCTGGTGAGGGCTGGGATGTCGTTCTTGAGCAGACGGTCGAGGCTGTGCGACGACTGGTCTAGGGTGGCGGTCATGGTCTGGACGTTGGCGATGATCCTGACGATATTGGTGTCGTTGGCCAAGCGGTTGAGGCTGGCCAGGAGACTGTCGGCACGACCTATGGCTGCCTCGAGTTTGGGCATGACCGAGCCGATGCGGTCCAGCAGTCCGCTGTTGTCGTCGGAGGGGATGGTGTCGCCCGGCGCATAGCGTTCGAGCGGCGAGGTGCCCATGAGCAGGTTGAGGGTGCAGCCGCCCAGCATAGCTTCGTCCAGGATGGCTGTGGTGCCGTTGGGGATGCGCATGCCGTGCTCGACCGAGATCTCCACGGTGACGCCGCGTTCGGGATGGTCGTAGTCGTAGTGCAGGTTGCTGACGATGCCTACGTTGTAGCCGTCTGCATAGACGGGACTGCTCTCGGCCAGTGTCTTGGCGTTCTTGAAGGTGATGTAGTAGGTGTCGCGGTTGTCGAAGATGTTGATGCCCTGCATGAACTTGATGGTGAAGAAGAGGATGACGAGGGCGATGATGGTGGTGAGGGCTATTTTGACTTCGTGTTTCATGGACATGGGGTGTTAGGTGTGGTGTTATTGGTAATCCTTGATGGCCTGATAGATGCTGTTGGCCAGTTCGTTGATGCCGCGGTCCGAGAGGAGGTAGTTCTCTTCGGCGGGGGTGGAGATGTAGCCCAACTCGACGAGGCAGGCGGGCATGGAGGTGTTGCGCAGCACGAGGAAGCCAGCTTGGTGTACGCCGCCGTCCACACGTCCGGCACGGCGGAAGTGGGACTGTATGGTGGTGGCCAGTTCTACGCTGCGTTCCATGTAGGTGTCTTGCATGAATTCGAAGATGATGTAGCTCTCTGAGCTCTTGGGATCGAAGCCCTCATAGCGGTTTTCGTAGTCGTTCTCGAGCATAATGGCGGCGTTCTCGCGTTTGGCCACGGCGAGGTTGTCGGCGGCGCGGTGCATACCCAGTGTGTAGGTCTCTGCACCCGACTTGAGTTTGCCGGCTGGGAGGGCGTTGGTGTGGATGGAGATGAAGAGGTCGGCCTTGGCGCGGTTGGCTATGTTGGCGCGTTCGCCAAGTTCGACGAAGATGTCGGTCTTGCGCGTATAGACGACTTTGACGTCGGGCAGGTTGGCCTCGATGAGGCGTCCTACGGCGAGGGCTACGGCCAGGTTGATGTTCTTCTCTTGTCCGCGTCGGCCTATGGCGCCGGGGTCTTTACCTCCGTGTCCGGGGTCGAGGACGAGGGTGAAGTGGGCTGCAGCCGTCAGTGTGGTGACGACGAGCAGGAGCATGCACAGCAAACGTTTTTTCATATCGACGTAGGGGTGTTTAGCGTTTTTTGTATTTCTCGTAGCGTTTCTGGGCTTCTTCGGCGGCGTGGGCAAAGAGTTGCTCGGCACGTTGGGGGAAGGTGCGGCGTAGGGCAGCATAGCGTGTCTCGCCCTCGAGGAATTCCTGATAGGGCAGCGTGGGTGCGGGGGAGTCGAGCTGGAAGGGCTCTTCCTTGCGGGGATCGTAGCGGTAGAGTAGCCAGTAGCCACTCTCCACGGCACGCCGCATCTCCTCCTGCACGCTCTGCATGCCGCGGCAGATGCCGTGCGAGGCGCAGGGGGTGTAGGCGATAATGACAGAGGGTCCGTCGTAGGACTGTGCCTCGTGTATGGCACGGAGGAGTCCGGCAGGGTCGGCTCCCATGGCCACCTGGGCCACATAGACGTTGCCGTAGGTCATCATGAGTGCTCCGAGGTCTTTCTTGCTGCTCTCCTTGCCTGCCGAGGCGAACTTGGCTACGGCGCCCAGCGGGGTGGCCTTGCTGCTCTGTCCTCCTGTGTTGGAGTAGATCTCGGTGTCGATGACGAAGACGTTGATGTTGGCACCGGTGGAGACGACGTGGTCCAGTCCGCCGTAGCCTATGTCGTAGGCCCAGCCGTCGCCGCCGTACATCCAGAAGGTCTTTTGGCGGAAGAGGTCGCGCATGAGCAGCAGTCGCTGTGCCTCGGGGGTGTTCTCGTGTTGGAGGGCGATGACGAGGGCATCGGCGGTGGCGCGGGAGGCTTCGAGGTCGTCGAAGGCCTCGAGGTGGGCCTGAAGTGCAGTTAGGAGTGAGGAGTTAGGAGTGAGGAGTGGAATATAGTCGCTGAGGCATTGGCGCAGCTGTTCGCGACGGTGTGTGACGGCCAGATACATACCGTAGCAGAGCTCGGCGTTGTTCTCGAAGAGGCTGTTGGTCCAGGCGGGTCCGCAGCCCCGTGCGTTGGTCTGGTAGGGGATGCCGGGCATGGCGGCACCCCAGGCCTGGGAGCAGCCTGTGGCGTTGGCCCAGTAGATGGAGTCGCCGAAGAGCTGGGTGAGTAGTTTGGCATAGGGGGTCTCGCCGCATCCCGCGCAGGCGGCCGAGAACTCGAGGAGGGGGCGACGCATCTGGCTGCCCTTGACGCTGTAGGGTTCGAAGAGGTGCGACTTGTCGGTGAGTGCGAGGGCGAAGTCCCACTGCCGTTTGTTCTCCTCGCGCAGCAGGGCGGGTTGCATCTGCAGGGCATCGACCTTGCAACTCTCGGCACAGCTGCCGCAGCCTGTGCAGTCGTAGACCGAAACGAGAAGGGTGTAGTGGAGTCCTTTGGCCCGTGCTCCGATGGCGGGGAGGGTGGTGAGTCCCAAATCGAGTGCCTGCTGGTCTTCGTCGTCGTCGAGGAGGAAGGGACGTATGGCGGCATGGGGGCACACCAGCGAGCAGCGGTTGCACTGTACGCAACACTCGGCGTCCCACAAGGGCAGACGGGTGGCTATGCCGCGCTTCTCGTGGGCAGTGAGTCCGAGGGGTATTGTGCCATCCACATAGGGTACAAAGGCACTCACGGGCAGTGTATCGCCCTGTTGGGCATTGATGATGTGGACGAGGTCGGGGAGGTCCAGAGGGGTGGAGGCGTCGGGCACGCGCTGGAACTCTGGAACTCTGGAACTCTGGAACTCTGGAACTCTGGAACTCTGGAGGTCCCGAGATTCCGAGATCCAGGAATCCCCATTTACCTCCTTCACCTCCTGCATGCCAGCATCTATGGCAGCGAGGTTCTTGTCGACGACGGCCTCGCCTTTGGCGAAGTAGGTGGCTCGGGTGGCATCTTTCATGGCCTGGGCGGCCACGGTGGGGGCCATGATGCCGCTCACGGCGAAGAAGGCGGCCTGCAGCACGGTGTTGGTGTGGCTGCCCAGTCCCAGCCGTTGTGCTATCTCGGAGGCGTTGATGACGAAGAAGCGGATGTGTCGTTCGTGGAGTGTCTGGCGCACGTCGGCGGGGAGCCACTGCACGAGATTATCTCCACTGCGTGTGGTGTTGAGGAGGAAGATGCCTCCGGGTCGCAGTTCCGACACCATGTCGTAGCGACCGACATAACTCTCGTTGTGACAGGCCACGAAGTCGGCGTGGCGCACGTAGTAGGAACTCTCGATAGGGTGGTGCGAGAAGCGCAGGTGCGACTTGGTGACGCCGAACGACTTCTTGGCGTCATACTCGAAGTAGGCCTGTCCGTACATGTGGGCATACTCGCTCACGATGTGTACGGTGTTCTTGTTAGCTCCCACGGTACCGTCGCCGCCCAGGCCCCAGAATTTGTAGCTGGTGTGGCGGCTGTGCCTCATGTGCTCGGTATTCACTGCAGGCAGGCTTCGTCCCGTGACATCGTCCTGTATACCTATGGTGAAGCCGTTCTTGGGCTGCTCGGCGAGGAGGTTGTCAAAGACGGCGACGATCTGTGAGGGGTCGGTGTCCTTGGACGATAGGCCATAGCGACCACCAAGGATGAGTTGAGAGGTTAGGGTTGAGAGGTTAGAGCTGAGGGCTGCGCATACATCCTCGTAGAGGGGCTCGCCTACGGCACCGGGTTCCTTGCAGCGGTCCAGAACGGCTATGCGCTGCACCGTCTGGGGTAGGGCCTGAACGAAATGCTGCACGCTGAAGGGTCGGTACAGGTGTACCTGCACGAACCCCGTCTTGCGCCCTGTGGCGTTGAGGGCATCGACGGTCTCCTTGATGGTCCCTGCCACACTGCCCATGGCGATGACGACATCGGTGGCATCGGCGGCGCCATAGTAGTCAAAGAGGTGGTAGGAGCGACCCGTGATGTGGCTGATGGCATCGAGGTAGCCCGCCACGATGAAGGGCAGCTCGTCGTAGTAGGTGTTGCATGCCTCTCGTGCCTGGAAATAGACGTCGGGGTTCTGCACGGTGCTGCGCATGAGCGGGTGCTCGGGGTTGAGGGCATGGTGGCGGAATGCCTGGAGGGCATCGCGGTCGAGCAGGGCATGGAGGCGCTCGGTGTCTATCATCTCCACGGTATTAATCTCGTGCGAGGTGCGGAAACCGTCGAAGAAATGCATGAAGGGTGTCCTGCCCTTGAGTGCGGCGAGGTGAGCCACTCCGGCGAGGTCGATGACCTCCTGCACGCTGCCCGAGCAGAGCATGGCTAGTCCCGTGTTGCGGCAGCACATCACGTCGGAGTGGTCGCCGAAGATGCTCATGGCATGGGTGCCTACGGTGCGTGCTGCCACATGCAGGACGACGGGGAGACGTTCGCCTGCGATGCGGTGCAGGGTGGGTATCATGAGCATGAGGCCCTGCGACGAGGTGTAGGTGGTGGCGAGGGCTCCAGTTTGTGCGGCACCGTGTATGGCTCCTATGGCTCCTGCCTCGGACTGCATCTCGGTGAGTACGACGGGCTGTCCGAACATATTCTTGCGTCCTGCTGCCGACCACTCGTCGGTATGTTCGGCCATGGGTGACGACGGCGTGATGGGGTAGATGGCGGCCACCTCGGTGAAGTCGTAGGCTATGTGTGCGGCGGCCTGGTTGCCGTCGAGAGTAACGAGGTTCATGCTTGGAATTGCTCTATAATCTTGTATTTCTGTATTTTGCCTGCAGCATTCATGGGGAAGGCATCGGTGAAGCGGATGTAGCGTGGCACTTTGTGGCGAGCCAGACGGGCCGCGGTGAAAGTGCGTACCTCGTCCTCGGTCAGTGTCTCGCCCTCGCGGGGGATGATGAGGGCCAGGATTTCCTCGCCGTATTTCTCATCGGGGATGCCCACCACCTGCACGTCCTTGACCTTGGGGTGGGTGTAGAGGAACTCCTCAATCTCCTTGGGGTAGATGTTCTCGCCGCCGCGGATGATCATATCCTTGAGGCGTCCCGTGATGATGTAGTTGCCGTCGGCGTCGCGCTGAGCGAGGTCGCCCGAGTGGAGCCAACCCTCGGCATCCACCACGGCGACGGTCTCCTGAGGCATCTTGTAGTAGCCCTTCATGGTATTGTAGCCCCTAGAGCAGAACTCGCCGTTGACACCCTCGCCCACCTCGGTTCCCGTGGCGGGGTCGATGACCTTGCACTGCACATGGGGGAAGGCATAGCCTACGGTGTCGGTGCGGACGTGCAGGTCATCGGTCCATGCCGACATGGTGCAGCCGGGTGCAGCCTCGGTCTGGCCATAGACGCTCACGATGCCCCGCATATTCATCTCGTCGGGACGGGCTGCACGGCGCATGAGTTCGGGAGGACAACCCGAGCCTGCCATGATGCCGGTGCGCATGTGGGAGAAATCGGTGTGGTGGTAGTCGGGGTGGTTGAACATGGCGATGAACATGGTGGGCACGCCGTTGAAGCAGGTGATGTGCTCCAGGTTGATGCATGCCAGCGATGCCTTGGCCGAGAAATAGGGCATGGGGCACATGACGGCACCGTGGGTCATGGCGGCTGTCATGGACAGCACCATGCCGAAGCAGTGGAACATGGGGACTTGTATCATCATGCGGTCGGCCGTGGAGAGGCCCATGCGGTCGCCTACGCACTTGCCGTTGTTGACCACGCCGAAATGCGTGAGCATGACTCCTTTGGGAAAACCCGTGGTGCCGGAGGTGTACTGCATGTTGCACACGCTGTCGGGCTTGACGCGGGCTGCCATGGCGCGTACCTGTTCGCGTGACACGAGGGTCTTGCGCTGCAGGGCCTCCTCGAAGGTGAGACACCCCTCCCGTCGGAACCCCACTGTGATGACGTTGCGGAGCATGGGGAGGCGTTTGAGGTGGAGGGGCTCGCCTGCTGTGCTGTGCTGTATCTCGGGACAGAGCTCACAGATGATGTCGGCGTAGTGGGCATCGAGGTTGCCCTCGGTGAGCACCAGGGTGTGGGTGTCGGACTGACGCAGCAGGTACTCCACCTCGTGCTGTTTGTAGGCGGTGTTCACCGAGACCAGCACGGCACCAATCTCCACTGTGGCCCAGAAGGTGATGAACCAGGCCGGCACGTTGGTGGCCCACACCGCCACTTTGCTGCCGGGACGTACCCCCATGGCGACCAGGGCGCGGGCCAAGTCCTCCACATCGGTGCGGAACTCGGTGTAGGTGCGGGTATAGTCGAGGGTGGTGTAGCGGAAGCAATACTGGTCGGGGAAGGTGTCGGCGAGTCGGTCCAGCACCTGCGGAAAGGTGAGGTGGATGAGTTCGTCGTGCTTCCAGATGTAGTAGCCTGTGCCGTCGTGGTTGGGGTAGAGTCTGGCCTCGGCAGTGCGGTCACGGACGAAGCGCTCCATGTAGTTGACGAAGTGGGGAAGGATGATGTCCATGTCGGTCAACTCGGGTAGCCACTCGGGGTCCCATTCCAGCGAGACGAAGCCGGCATAGTCTATCGACCGCAGTGCATCCATCACCTCCTGTATGGGGGCAGTGCCTTCGCCCATGAGGACGCTGTGGCCGTGGTCGTCACTGTCGTGGAGCAGGACATGACGGACGTAGGCACCCAGGTTCTTGATGGTGGTGGCAGGTTGTTCCTCGTGGCTTCGCACGGTAGCATGCACGTCCCACGCTGCGGCGAGTTCATCGCACGCGAAGTCATTGAGCAGGTCGCGCAGCAGGGAGGTGTCGGCCAGGGCGTCACGGGTCTTGACGAGTGTCGTCACCCTGCCCGCTCGGCCGGCATCAACGAGGACCTGCAGGTTCTCTCGTATGGTGCCCCAGAGGGGTGCCGAGGCGTAGCAGCCCACGTAAGGACTGTGTATCGTAGTGGCGCGGGAGATGGCCTGCTCGAGTTCCTGGCGGGACCATGGTAGGGAGATGTCGAGGTCGGTATCGGCGAGGGCTACGGTGAGGTCTCGTTGGCGCAGTTCGTGGTAGTCTTTCTGTCTGAAGGGGCACTGTGCGTCGTACACCTCGATACCGTCGAGGTGCATCTCTGCGGCCTGTTCCAGCACTGCCGACCAGTTCTGCACGGCCCATCTGCGGGTGGAAAACGAGAGCTTCATGCCTCAAAGAGTATCTTGTTCAGTGCATTGAGGTAGGCCATGATGCCCGCCTCGACGATGTCGGTCGAGACGCCCCGCCCAGCGTAGAGACGTCCGTCATGACGCAGACTCACGATGGCGCCGCCCAGGGCCTTGCTGCCCTGTGTCACCGACTGTAGCTGGAAGTCGTCGAGCTCGTAGCGTGTCCCCACCAGACTCTCTATGGCCCTGAAGGCGGCATCCACGGGACCGTCGCCCATGCAGACACCCTCGAGAGCCGTGGGCTCTTCATGTTTGCGGAGACGTATGTGACAGGTAGAGGTGATGCCGCGACCCGACGTGATGAGGTAGCTCTCCAGTTTGTATATGGCAGGAGCCTGAAAGGCTGCGGTGCGGGCTATGGCGTCGAGCTCCTTGGCACTGACGCTTCCCGTCTTGCCCACCTGGAGCAGGAAGGCATCGAACACCCGCTGCTCGTCCTCGTCGTCGAGGTCGTAGCCCATCTGTGCCAGCATCTTCACCACCGTGGCTTTGTCGTCGTCGATGGTGAGTGTCGGTGGGTTGTGGAGTGGATCGAGCGAGGTCTCTGGGGTCGGTGTCGGCAGTGGGGTGATGTCGGCTATGCTTTTGATCTGTTGAGTGGTACGTGGCAGCTCGGTGGTCTTGAGGCTGAGCGAGACGCCCGCCACCTCTTGCTTCTCCTCGATGAGACGAGCAAAGCGCTTGAGCGAGGTCACCTCGTTGCCGTAGGGCGAGGTCTTCACCTCGTCGGCACCGGCACAGACGGCAGCGAAGGCACAGCAGTCGGCCGTGAAAAGCCGGTTGGAGCACCACGCCCCGAGTCGGACTCCCGAGGGCAGATGGTTGCGCATGCGACGTGTGGCACGGAGGTAGTCATAGTCGAGCGAGACGCCAGCCGAGTCATAGAGGGTGACGGTGGTGGCCCCGTTGGCTGTGGCGGCTGCTACGGCTTGGAGCAGGAAGGTGTGGTCGGCACGGGCGAAGTCCTCGGCCACGAACTCCACGTCGGGGCATCGCTCGGCACAGGCCTTGACGCGCTCGCTGATCATGTGCAGCACGGCATCGGGCTTCATGTGGCAGACATATTCCATCCGTACCGTACTCACGGGGACCGAGACCTGAAGACGCGGGTGTGCGGCATCCTGAACGGCCGACCATGTCGCGTCGATATCGTCGCCTACGGGTACGCAGAGCACGGCCTGTTGTAGGACCGAGGCCAGCGACTTGACGAGCAGGATGTCCTTCTGGCCATCGCTGATGGGGCTGGTCTCGACGACCGTCAGTCCGACACGGTCGAGCGACTTGGCCAGTTCCAGTTTCTGTCTGAACGACAGCGTAGCCCCGACGGTTTTCAGCGTGACATCGCTGATGGCTATGTTCCTCATTTATTCAGGAATTTATAGAACCCACCTTCAGTCTCTCTTCGGCAAATTCCTGAGCGATGATGTACTCGGGCTTGCCCGTCTGCTCCGACTTGTCGAGGATCCATGCGATGGAGTTGTAGATGTTCTCCACCTGCACGAGGGCCTTCTCGCGGTCGTAGGTGGTGAAGGACTCCTGTGCTGCGTTGATGACACCGCCGCCGTTGATGACGAAGTCGGGTGCATAGAGGATGCCCTTGCTGTGGAGTATGTTGCCGCAGTCATCGTTGAGGAGCTGGTTGTTGGCGGCACCTGCCACGGCACGACAGCGGAGCGTGGGAATGGTTTGGTAGTTGAGCGTGGCACCCAGAGCACAGGGTGAGAGGATGTCGCACTCCACGCCGTAAATCTCGTTATCGCTCACTTCTTTGGCCCCCCATTCGTTCACGGCCACGGCCATGTTGCTGCGATTGGAGTGGGTGGAGACGGTGAGGTCGGCGCCGGCCTCGGCCAGACGATGTGCCAGGTCGAAGCCTACGTGTCCCAGTCCCTGCAGGGCGATGCGTACGCCATGGAGGTCGTCGGTACCATTCAGCTTCTTGGCCACGGCCTTGATGCCGCAGAAAGCGCCAAAGGCGGTGAAGGGCGAGGGGTCGCCGCTGATGACATCGCGGCCTACGACGTAGCGTGTCTTGTTCAGTACCTGATTCATATCCTCGGTGGTGGTGTTGACATCCTCGGCCGTGAAATAGGCACCTCCCAGGCTGTCCACTGCCTCGCCGAAGGCCTCGAAGAGGGCTTGGGATTTCTGGTCGGGCGAAGCGATGATGACACCTTTGGCTCCACCGCAAGGCAGTCCGGCAGCGGCATTTTTGTAGGTCATACCACGCGAGAGGCGCAGCACGTCAAAGATGGCATCGTCCAGTGTGGCGTAGGGGTACAGACGGCAGCCGCCGATGGCGGGACCCAGTTTGGTGCTGTGGACGGCGATGATGGCCTGGAGGCCTGCTGTGGCATTGTTCACGAAGAGCACCTTCTCGTGTTGGTACTCACTGAAGAGGTTGATGGGGTTTGTCATATGAGTTGAACGTTTAGGGTTTCGGGGTTAGAGGTTAGGGGTTGACCGCGCGCCGTTCAGGACCAAGATGCTCTCGGGTCCCATGTTGAAGAGCAGGTCCACGATGCTGAGGTTGGACAGGAAACCGTTGCGCTCGGCAAAGACCTGGTAGTAGGACGATAGGTGGGGCTGTGGCTCGAAGCTAGTCTCACCGAGGCGTCGTGCCTCCGTCGTGTGCATCGTCTCGGCTTCTTGTGGTATGAGCCGGGGGTTGTCGAGGGCATCGGCGATGACGTGCATGAGCTCGAGGTTGAAGTCCCACAGGAACTCGCGCTTGGTGGTGTACATGGGTTCGAAGTCATCGGCATAGAACTCGAAAAAAGGGCTCTTACCGTAGGCTGAGCGCAGCGCATTCCAGTGGTGGTGGCGCCAGTTACCGTGGTCGCTGATGCGCACGTCGCGGATGGGGCTGTGTGCCTCGCACGAGACGGGTATGGTCAGCTTGGCGGCTCCCTCGGGCATGGCGATGAGGCAGTGGTTGCGGGGTGTCTGCTTCTGGTAGTGCTCGCAGGCATCCAGCGACACCTCGTCCTGTGTCAGCAGACACTGGTACCATGCCACGGGGGCGAGGTAGGCTGTAGGGAGCAGGGTCATCGCCATCACTTTCGTCTTTCGTCTTTCGTCTTTCGTCTTTCGTCTTTCGAACGTCGTTTTCGGCCGTCGTTTCTCGTAATCGGGCGGCAAAAGTACACATTATTTATATTATAACCAAAAAAATCGCAAAAAATCGCGAAAAAATTTGGTCATTTCGCGAAACTGCCGTACTTTTGCAGCGTGTTGATACGGAGCGAGGAACCGAAAAGGTTCTTCGCTTTTTTACGAACTAAGGTCTAGCACACGAGCAAAAACTATGATTGACAAGAACAAAGTTCAGGAATTGGTGGAGCAGTGGCTCCAGGGCAAAGAGTACTTCTGTACCGATGTTACCGTGACGCCCGACGACTGCATCACAGTGGAGATTGACCACGCCGATGGCGTGTGGCTCGAGGATTGCGTCCAGCTGTCGCGCTTCATCGAGGACCATCTCTCGCGCGACGAAGAGGACTACGAACTCGAGGTGGGGAGTGCCGGCCTGGGCCAGCCTTTCAAGGTGCTGCGTCAGTGGCAGAACCACGTGGGCAAGACCGTGGAGGTTGTGACCCTCGAGGGCCACAAGCTCAAGGGGACCCTCGCTGCCGTCAGTGCCGACGAGGTCACCCTTGCCGTGCCCACCAAGGTGAAGCCTGAGGGGAGCAAGCGTCCCGTACTGCAGGACGTGGACAACACCATCCCTATGGCTCAGGTCAAGACCGGACGTTACATCTTCTGAATAGGAACACATCAGGTAAAAACGCAGAATTCAATAATATATCATAAATCGCTAATTACTATGAAATTAAAACAAGAAGCCAATCCCCTGATCGAGACATTCAGGGAGTTTAAGGAGAACAAGGGAATCGACCGCACCACACTGGTACGTGTCTTGGAGGAGAGCTTTCGCAGTGTCATCGCCAAGACGGTAGGGTCCGACGAGAACTACGATGTCATCGTCAATCCCGACAGTGGCGACCTCGAGATCTACCGCAACCGTGTCGTTGTTGCCGATGACGAGGTCACCGACACCAACACCCAGATCTCCCTCTCCGAGGCGCAGCAGATTGCCGACGACTACGAGGAGGGCGAGGACGTGAGCGAACCAGTGGACTTCAGCAAGTTCGGTCGCCGTGCCATCCTCACCCTGCGTCAGACCCTTGCCTCCAAGATCCTCGACCTCGAGCACGATGCCCTCTACAACAAATACAAGGAGAAGGTGGGCGAGCTCATCACGGCCGAGGTGTATCAGCTGTGGAAGAGAGATGTCATGCTCCTTGACGAGGATGGCAACGAACTGTTGCTCCCCAAGAGCGAACAGATCCCCAGTGACTTCTTCCGCAAGGGTGAGCCTGCCCGTGCCGTCGTGGCTCGTGTGGACAACGCCACGGGTGTCCCCAAGATCATCCTCTCGCGCACCAGCCCCGTCTTCCTGCAGCGTCTGCTCGAGACCGAGGTGCCCGAGATTGCCGAGGGCATCATTACCGTCAAGAAGATAGCCCGCGTGCCTGGCAACCGTGCCAAGATAGCTGTGGAGAGCTACGACGACCGCATCGATCCCGTAGGAGCCTGTGTGGGTGTCAAGGGTAGCCGCATCCATGGCATCGTGCGCGAGCTGCGCGGCGAGAACCTCGACGTCATCGCCTGGACCAGTAATCCCCAGATCCTCATTGCCCGTGCCCTTGCTCCCGCCACCATCAGCAGCATCACCCTGGACGAGGCAGGCAAGCAGTGCAGTGTCGCCCTCGCTCCCGACCAGGTCTCCCTGGCCATCGGTTCCAAGGGCATCAACATCCGTCTGGCCACCATGCTCACGGGTACGCAGATCGACGTCTTCCGCGAGGTGGATACCGACGTGGACACCGACGAGGACGACGACATCCTCCTCGACGAGTTCCGCGACGAGATAGACGGATGGGTTATCGACGTGCTCGAAGGCATCGGACTGGCATCGGCCCGTCAGGTTCTGGATATGCCTCTGCAACTGCTCATACAGCAGTCTGACCTCGAGGAAGAGACCGTGACCGAAGTGCTCCGCATCCTCAATAGAGAGTTTGCCGAAGGCGATGCCGATGTAGAACAACCTGAAGCCCCGGAAACTCCCGAAACTCAGGAAATTCCCGAAGCCCAGGAAGCTCCCGAAGCTCCCGAGGCTCCCGAAGCCTAATACATGAACCCTTTTAGAGAACATCGCCTATGAGTATTCGAATCAACAAAGTTACCAAAGAATGTAACGTGGGTTTGCAGACCTTGGTTGAGTTCCTCAACAAGAAGGGATTCAGCGATGTCGTGGCCAATCCCAATGCATCGATAACGGACGAGCAGTACGAGCTGGTGCGTGCCGCTTTCCTCAAAGATGCCCCCAAAGTGGCCCCCGTGGCCAAGCCGCAGGTGGCCAAGGAGAAGAAAGAGACCATCGTGCTCACCGACAGCGGCGAGGCACGTCCCCTCACCGAGACCAAGCCCGTAGCGCAGCCCAAGGTGCTGGGCAAGATAGACCTCAATCCCAAGCCCAAACCCGCACCAACACCAGAGCCCAAGCCAGAGCCTAAACCCGAGCCTAAGCCAGAGCCCAAGTCGGAACCCAAGCCAGAGCCTGCGTCGGAACCCAGTAACTCTGGAACTCCTGAAGTCCAGGACTCCAGTACTCCAGAAATCCAGCACTCCACTGCTCCTGCTCCCGCGTTGACTCCTGAGGAAGAGCGGCGCCAGAAACGACTCGCTATGCTGGGACACGAGGAGAACGGCGTCTTCCGCCTCAACAGTCCCGAGACCCCTGTCAGCTTCAATGTCAAGGGCCACATCGACCTCGACTCCATCAACCAGAGTACCCGCCCTGCCCGTGCCAAGAAACGCAAGAAAGGTGCTGTGGGCACTGCCACCGACGGTCAGTCCAAGAAGAAAGTCGAGCGCGTGGACATCAACGCCGTCGTCAGTCAGCAGGCTGCGGGCGGAGGTGGACAGCGTCAGGGCGGTCAGAACCGCAAGAACGAGCCGCGCCGCGGCGAGACAGCCAGCGAGAGCAAGAACCGTCGCAAGAAGAAGAACCAGCCCCGCGAGCAGTTCGTGGAGCCCACCGAGCAGAGCGACGAAGAGGTGGCCAAGCAGGTACGCGAGACCCTGGCTCGCCTCACCTCGGGCAAGAGCAAGACCCTGGGCAAGGGCGCCAAGTACCGCCGCGAGAAACGCGACAACATACACGCTGCCATGGAGGCCGAGCTGGAGCAGCAGGAGATGGAGAGCCGCATCCTCAAACTCACCGAGTTCGTCACCGCCAACGAGTTGGCCAGCATGATGAACATCCCCGTGGTACAGGTCATCTCCACCTGCATGAGCGTAGGCATCATGGTCAGCATCAACCAGCGTCTCGACGCTGAGACCATCAACCTCGTGGCCGAGGAATTTGGCTTCCAGACCGAGTACGTCTCGGCCGATGTCAGCGAAGCCGTCACCGAGGAAGCCGACGACGAGGCCGACCTCGTGCCCCGCGCCCCCATCGTCACCGTCATGGGACATGTGGACCACGGTAAGACTTCGCTCCTCGACTACATCCGCAAGACCAACGTCATCGCCGGCGAGGCAGGCGGCATCACCCAGCACATCGGTGCCTACAACGTCAGCCTCGAAGACGGACGCCACATCACCTTCCTCGACACCCCCGGACACGAAGCCTTCACCGCCATGCGTGCCCGTGGTGCCCAGGTCACCGACGTCGCCATCATCATCATCGCTGCCGACGACGACATCATGCCCCAGACCAAGGAAGCCATCAACCACGCCGTGGCTGCGGGTGTCCCCATCGTCTTTGCCATCAACAAGGTGGACAAGCCCGCCGCCAACCCCGAGAAGATCAAGGAGCATCTGGCCCAGATGAACTTCCTCGTCGAGGACTGGGGCGGCAAGTACCAGAGTCAGGACATCAGCGCCAAGAAAGGCATCGGTGTGCCCGAACTCATGGAGAAGGTGCTCCTCGAGGCCGAACTCCTCGACCTCAAGGCCAACCCCAACCGCAAGGCCACGGGTTCCATCATCGAGTCGTCACTCGACAAGGGCCGTGGCTACGTGGCCACCGTGCTATGCTCCAACGGTACTCTCCACGTAGGTGACGTCCTCCTCGCAGGCACCAACTACGGACGTGTACGCGCCATGCTCAACGAGCGTGGTCAGCGCGTCAAGGAGATAGGCCCTGCCCAGGCAGCCACCATCCTCGGCCTCGACGGAGCCCCCCAGGCTGGTGACACCTTCCACGTCATGGACAGCGACCAGGAGGCCCGCGAGATAGCAACCAAGCGCCTGCAATTGCAGCGTGAGCAGGGTCTGCGCACCCAGAAGATCCTCACCCTCGACGAGATAGGTCGCCGCATCGAACAAGGTGGTTTCCAGGAACTCAAGGTCATCGTCAAGGGCGACGTCGATGGTTCCATCGAAGCCCTCAGCGACTCGCTCATCAAACTCTCCACCCCCAAGATTGCCGTCAACGTCATCCACAAGGCTGTGGGTCAGATCAGCGAGAGCGACATCGCCCTGGCTGCCGCCTCCGAGGCCATCATCATCGGCTTCCAGGTGCGTCCTTCGGCTCAGGCCCGCAAGGCCGCCGAACAGCAAGGTGTGGAGATACGCCTCTACAGCATCATCTACGATGCCATCGAGGAGGTGAAGGAAGCCATGGAAGGCATGCTCGCTCCCGAACTCAAGGAGGAAATCACCGCCCAGCTCGAGGTGCGTCAGGTCTATCACATCTCCAAGGTGGGAACGGTGGCTGGTGCCTACGTCATCGACGGCAAGGTGGCCCGCACCAACAAGGCCCGCCTCATCCGCGACGGCATCGTGGTCTTCACCGGCCCCATCAATGCCCTCAAGCGCTTCAAGGACGACGTCAAGGAAGTCTCCACCAACTTCGAGTGCGGTATCTCCCTCGTGGGTTACAACGATATCCAGGAAGGCGACACCATCGAGACGTTCCAGGAGATTGAGGTCAAAGCCAAGCTTGACTGATAACAACGTAGAATTTATAGAACACACCTGATGAACCCCATCGACCTCGTCGTCGTCGTCATCCTTCTCGCCAGTGCCGTCATGGGCTGGCGAGCGGGCTTTGTCAAGGAAGTGCTCGGTCTGGTCGGGCTCTTCCTTGGCCTCTTCCTCGCCAACCTATTATATAAAGAGGTGGCCCAGATGATTGAGCCCCATCTCCAGACGGGACAGTCGGTAGCCCCCATCGTGGCCTTCGTCCTCATCTGGGTGGGCACGCCCCTGGTGCTGTGGCTCCTGGGCCATCTCCTCACCCGTGTGCTCCGCCTCACCGGACTGGGACTGCTCAACAGCCTCCTGGGCTGTGTCGTGGGTGTCCTCAAGTACGCCGTCCTCATGGGTGTCGTCCTCAACGTGTGTACCCTCACTCACCTCGTGCCGCCCCAGATAGAGCAGGAGTCCCGCATCGCTGCCCCCATCCGCCGAGTCACCTCCGTGGCCTTCGATGCGGCCAAGAAACAATGGCATGAACAACACCCCCAAGACACCACCCGCTGACGATAACGCCTTCGTGCGCCAGATGGCCGAGAAAGCCTACGAGTACGGCTTCACCACCGACGTCGATACCGAGATCATCCCCACGGGTCTCAGCGAGGAAGTCGTTCGCCTCATCAGCCACAAGAAGCAGGAACCCGAGTGGCTCCTCGACTTCCGCCTCAAGGCCTACCGCCACTGGGTCACCCTGGAGCAGCCCTCGTGGGGACATCTCCACATGCCCCCCATAGACTACCAAGCCATCTCCTACTACGCCGACCCCACGCGCCGTAAAGCCGCCAATGCCCAGCCCGACCCCGAACTCATGAAGACCTTCGAGAAACTGGGTATACCCCTTGAGGAACGCCTCGCCCTCAGTGGCACGGCCGTGGATGCCGTCATGGACTCCGTGTCGGTCAAGACCACCTTCCGTGCCAAACTGGCCGAGCTGGGCATCATCTTCTGCTCCATCTCCGAGGCCGTACGCGAGCACCCCGACCTCGTGCGCCGCTACCTCGGCTCCGTCGTCCCCTATCGCGACAACTTCTTCGCCGCCCTCAACTCCGCTGTCTTCTCCGACGGCTCCTTCGTCTATATCCCCCCCAGCGTGCGTTGTCCCATGGAACTCAGCACCTATTTCCGCATCAACGCACGCGGTACAGGACAGTTCGAGCGCACCCTCATCGTCTGCGACCGCGAGGCCTATGTCAGCTACCTCGAGGGCTGCACCGCCCCTATGCGCGACGAGAACCAACTCCATGCGGCCATCGTCGAGATCGTCGTCGAGGAGCGTGGCGAGGTCAAGTACAGCACCGTACAGAACTGGTACCCGGGCGACAAAGACGGTCGTGGCGGCGTCCTCAACCTCGTCACCAAGCGCGGACTTCTCCGCGGACGCGACAGCCGTCTCTCCTGGACACAGGTGGAGACGGGCAGCGCCATTACCTGGAAATACCCTTCCTGCGTCCTCCAGGGCGAGGGCTCCATGGCCGAGTTCTACTCCGTGGCCGTCACCAACAACCACCAGCAGGCCGACACGGGCACCAAGATGATACACCTTGCGCCCCACACCACCAGCACCATCATCAGCAAAGGCATCTCGGCCGGACGCTCCCAGAACAGCTACCGCGGACTCGTGCGTGTGGCACCTGCTGCCGATGGGGCCCGCAACTACAGCTCGTGCGACAGCCTCCTCCTCAGCAGCACCTGCGGCGCCCACACCTTCCCTTACATGGACGTCCAGAACCCGACCTCCATCGTCGAGCACGAGGCTACCACCAGCAAGATCAGCGAGGAGCAACTCTTCTACTGTCAGCAGCGTGGCATCGGTGCCGAGGAAGCCGTAGGCCTCATCGTCAACGGCTACGCCAAGGAAGTCCTCTCCAAACTCCCCATGGAGTTTGCCGTCGAGGCCCAGAAACTCCTCTCCGTCAGCCTCGAAGGCACGGTGGGATAAGCCGCCCGCCGCCCGCCATTGACCTAAAAATTATGTTAGAAATCCATAACCTACATGCCACCGTTGGTGGCAAAGAAATACTCCGGGGCATCGACCTCACCGTGCGTCCCGGAGAGATCCACGCCCTCATGGGGCAGAACGGTGCCGGTAAATCGACCCTCAGCAACGTCCTCGCCGGCCACCCTGCCTACACCGTCACCGAGGGCACCGTCACCTTCCATGGCCAAGACCTCCTGGCCATGACACCCGACGAGCGCAGCCATCAAGGCCTCTTCCTCTCCTTCCAGCAACCCACCGAGATTCCCGGCGTCTCCATGGTCAACTTCATGCGTGCCGCCCTCAACGCCAAACGCCGCCACCAAGGCCTCGAGCCCCTCGATGCCGGACGCTTCCTCAAACTCGTGCGCGAGAAACGCCAGATTGTGGGCCTCGACAGCCGACTCACCAGTCGCAGCGTCAACGAAGGCTTCAGCGGAGGCGAGAAGAAACGCAACGAGATCTTCCAGATGGCCATGCTCGAGCCCTCCCTCGCCATCCTCGACGAGACCGACTCGGGCCTCGACGTCGATGCCCTGCGCATCGTGGCCGAGGGCTTCAACACGCTGCGCCGACCCGACACCTCCGCCATCGTCATCACCCACTACCAGCGCCTCCTCGACTACCTCCACCCCGACATCGTCCACATCCTCATCGATGGACGCATTGTCCGCACCGGAGGCCCCGAACTCGCTGCGGAGATAGAACAGCACGGCTTCGAACAGTTCGTATGAAACAATACCTCGATCTCTTCGACCAGCAGCGCACCCTCCTCGACGCCCACGCACCCCAGTGGGTCAACGCGCACCGCGACACCGCTGCAGCCACCTGTCGCCGTCTGGGCTTCCCCACCCAGCGCGACGAGCGCTACCGCTATACCCCTGTCGCCGGCGCCTTCGCACCCGACTACGGCCTCAACCTCGGTCGTCTGCCCTTCCCTGCCGACCCCTACCACGCCTTCAAGTGCGACGTCCCCAACCTCAGCACCGACCTCCATTTCATCATCAACGACAGCGTAAGCCCGAGGGAGCCGACGGCTGTTTCTTCCCACTACAACACCCTCGCAGCCACCATGGGGCGCGACGATGCCATCACCGCCCTCAACACCATGCTCTGCCAGGATGTCTTCGTCATCCACATCCCCGCAGGTACCCATCTGGAACGACCCCTGCAGGTGGTGAACATCCTCACCTCACAACGGCCCCTCATGGCCAACCGCCGTGTCCTCATCGTGGCCGAAGAAGATACCAGTGCCAGCATCCTCTTTTGCGACCACTGCGCCACCGACACCGACTTCCTCACTACCCAGGTCACCGAGGTCCTGCTGGGTCCCCGCGCCCATGTAGAACTCTATGACCTCGAGGAGTCGCACCGCCGCCAGCACCGCTTCGCCAATCTCTATGCCCGTGTCGACGAACAGGCCCACCTCACCCATGCCGCCATCACCCTCACCGGAGGCATCACACGCAACCAGACCGATGTCCTCCTTGCCGCCCCCTACGCCTCGGTGGACCTCTACGGCTGCGCCATCACCGACGGCACCCAGCACGCCGACACAAACACCCTCATCACCCACGCCGCACCCGACACCACCTCCACCGAACTCTACCGCTACGTCGTGGACGAGCAGAGCCAGGGAGCCTTTGCCGGACGCATCCTCGTAGAGCCCCAGGCCCAGCGCAGCCAGTCGCACGAGACCAACGCCAACCTCGTCTGCACACCCCAGGCCCGCATGTGGACACAGCCCATGCTCGAGATCTATGCCGACGACGTTCAGTGCGCTCACGGCTCCACCGTGGGACAACTCTCGGCCGATGCCCTCTTCTACATGCAGCAGCGCGGCATTCCCCTCCCCGAGGCACACCTCCTCCTCAAGCAAGCTTTCGCCGCCGAGGTCCTCGAACACATCAGCCTCCAGCCCCTACGCCAACGCCTCACCCACCTCATCGACAAACGCTTCCGCCACCAACTCGGCACCTGCGACACCTGCACCCTCTGCCACCGCCAGACCTAAATATCATGTTCTACTACCAGTCCCAAGACATCCCCATGCCCCGCATCCCACGCCGCCAGACCACGGCATGGATACGTAGCGTCGCCGCCACCTACGGCAAACAGTGTGGCGACATAGCCTACATCTTCGTCTCCGACGCCCACATCCTCGACGTCAACCGCCAGTACCTGGGCCACGACTACTACACCGACATCATCACCTTCGACTACTCGCAGGGCGACACCATCTCGGGCGACATATTCATCAGCCTCGACACCGTGCGCTCCAACGCCCAGGACCTCCACGTCCCCTACCAGCAGGAACTGCACCGCGTCATCATCCACGGCATCCTCCACCTCTGCGGCATCAACGATAAAGGCCCCAGTCAGCGCGCCATCATGCAACGGGCCGAAGACACCGCCCTGAGCCTCCTGACATAGGACGGCCGTCATAAAATATCCACGCATGCGGACCGTAAAATAACGGGATGACATGGTGTCAAAAAAAAGATGGACATTTTCAGAGGGCAGAGAGATAAAAGTGGTGATTTTTTTGTAATGATTGCTAAAATTTTCGCACCTTTGCGCAGTCAATTTCCATAATTTGGCGATTTAATAGATGAGAAAGTATAAATTCCAATCCATCCAAGGATGCTGTAAATTGTTGATTTGCAGAGATATGTGCATGAGGGGGGGGGGTATTCTACTCATCTAATTTTCAACGACATGCTGCATCTTTTTTGCCAGCATCCGCTTCGACCAGAAGCAGGGTGCTGTAGTCCTGTGTGTCTATTCAATATCCAACCAATCAATTCATAAATGTCATGAAGAAGTTATTCACGATTCTGTCCATTACACTTTTTGCCATCGCGCTGGCTCATGCGGGCGACGACAAGACACTTCGGCAACGTAAGGATGAAATCAAAGCGCAGACCGAGCAGGCTAAGACCTCAGGAGCCAAACTGGCTAAAAAACTGAGTAAGGAAGCCAAGAAACAAGCTAAAGTGCTCAGTAAAGAGGGCTGGCAGACCGCACCAGGCGCACCTGAAATGGAAGAGCAACTACTGGAACTCCTGACCCGCCAGTACGACCGCCAGGGAGGGATGCCCGCCTACATCATCGGGCGCAGCACAGCCAAGTCTTCCTCCATGGGTTTGGCGCGCAAGCAAGCCGAGACCCGTGCACGTGCAGATATTGCAGCACAGATCGAGGCAGAGTTCTCCGAACTCATCGAGACTACCGACACCAACATCGAACTCTCCAACGGCGAGGTGGAGACGATGGGCAAGATTGTCGCCACCAGCAGGCAACTCATCAACCAGAAATTGGGACGTACAGAAGTGGTGATGGAGTTGTACCGCACCGTGGACGGACACACCATCTACCAGATGGCTGTCTCCTACGACGGCAATATGGCCAAGAGCGACCTTCGTGCCGCTTTCGAGAAAGAGAGTGCCGAGTTGCGTGCCAAGTTAGACCAGTTGATGAAACAGTAGGATGCGCAGGCTCGTCACCTACCACTTTCCCGTCTGCCTCTTGGCGACTCTTCTGGCCCTTTTCTTCGGCTTCCTCGTCAGTGTGCTTGCGCCTCTCAAACCCGTAGAGCGTGCGGTGGAGAACTTCTCATTCACCGACATCTACTACGATGCCATGAGTCGGGTGGCTCAGCGCGACACCAACCAGCTCATCACCATTGTGGACCTCACCTATCTGGTGAACCGCAGCGACATAGCCACGACCATTCGGTCCATCGAGGCAGCCCAGCCCAGGATCCTGGGTGTGGACTGCACCTTCGACATCGAAGGCAAGGACCCCGAAGGGGATGCCGCCATACTGGAGGTTGCCGAGTCTTATCCCGACATTATCTGGGCTACCAAACTCTATGACTGGCAGGCCGACGGTACGGGGTGGGCACGCGAGGTGCATTCCTTCTTTACCCGATATGTCGATGTGCGGGAAGGTACCGTCAACATGCCTCGTGGTAATGCCTACGACAGCATGAAACGCCTCATCCCGCGTGGTGAGATGCTGCGCGGCCGGTTCGTGCCCTCGCTGGCCTCGCAACTGGCCGATGCGGTCGCCCCCGATGACTCCCAAGCTTCGTTCACCACACCAGAAACAACCCATTCCGCCGACATCAGCATCAACTTCCTGCCCCAATACTTTACCGTCCTCAGCCCCGACCAGGTCTCCATCTGTCCCGAACTCTTGCGCGGGCGTATCGTCATCCTTGGTGCAGTCCATGAGGATATCGACATGCACTGGACACCCGTAGGTCTCATTTCGGGCCCCGAACTCGAGGCCTATGGCATCCACACCCTGCACAGCCAGAGCGAGGTGCGCCAGCCAGGCATATGGCTTCTTGCTCTACTCTCTCTGCTGTTTGTCATACTGATGGAGCTGCTGTTCGAATGCTGGAGAAAGCAGATAGACAAAGTGACCAGAGGTTGGTTGCGTGTACTCCTCAAGACCGACTATTTCTATGCCATGTTTCTCACCCTCATCAGCATTGTGCTCATCTTTGGTTGCTTCCTGCTCTTTGTGTTCTGCCACGTCAGCATCAACCTCACCTGGGTCATGTCCATCATGCTCTTCTTCGGGCCAGCCCGAGAACTGTTCGAACTGCTGAAGATGCGCATACGCACTGCTAAAAAAACAACCACGATGACAGGCAAATTCAGGCTCCTCTTCCTCGTCCTGTCTGGGCTATCCAGCTTGTCTGTGGCAGCGCAGGACTACACCGTTTATCATGTCGTAGGCTATCCCACCTGCAAGACAGAGGAGGGTTTCCATCCTCTGGTGATGAACACCACGGTGAGCGCGGGGCACATCCTCACCCTTGCCGAGGGCGATAAGGTGGAACTCCTCTCCGAACACGAAGGCAAGCGCATCATCCTCGCCCATCCCGGGACAGGAACCCTGGCACAACTGATGAGTAGGGCTGGTGTACACATCAGTCAGGTGACCAAGAGTTTCATTGCCTACGTCAAGTCCCAGATGACCAATCAGGAATATGTGGAGCAGCAACGCTGCGCCGACTTCGCCTGCGTCACCCGACAGCGGGAAGAGGCTCAGGCCGACGACGAGGACCCCTTTGCCGCCGCTTTTCACACCTTCCAGAAGGAAGCAACACGGGACTTCGAAACATTTCGCGCGGAGTGCAACCGCAAATACCTGGAATTTGTACGGCGGAATTGGGAGTCGTTCCATGGACGGCCTGCCGAGGAAATGCCCGAGGAGCGCACCGTACCACCCTTCATCCTCGACGAAGACCATACAATCCTCCTCACTCCACGTCCTCAGCCCACGCCCCAGATTAAGCCCATCCCAGCACTCATCGCCGACATACCGCAGCCACACCCTGTTAGTCCCATTCCCGAGGGCGAGATGGGTGCATCATCCCGTATGCCTTTCTGCTACAATGGTTTCGAGTTCGGGGTACGTCTCAACGAAGCCATGCGCATCTCGCTGGGCACTGTCACACCCGACCGCATCGCTGATGCACTCACCTTCTTCTCTACCGAGGAGTACGATGCTGCACTCAGCGATGTCCTCCGCCTTCGTCGTCAGTACGCGATGTGCGATTGGGCCTACCTGCAGATGCTGCGCACCATGAGCGAGCAGTTTTGTGGCGAGGAGTGTGATGAGGCCGTTCTGCTCACGGGTTATCTTGCCTATCAGTCGGGCTACAAGGTGCGTTTTGCCCACGATGGCAATCGCCTCTATGTGCTCTTTGGCACTCAGTATTGCATCTATGGTCGCAAGTACTACCCCATCAACGGCAGTCGCTACTTCACCTTGGAGGACGATATGCCCCTCAACTTGCGCGTGTGTCCTGCTGCCTACGAGGGCGAACAGGATTTCTCGCTCGCTATAGCCCAGCCTGTGCAGACATCCTCAGCATCTACGAAGGCCGGCAGCGTGCACACCATCGTCTCCAAGAAATATGGAGAATTTTCGCTCTGTGTGCGCGATGATGAGGCTCTGCGCTCATTCTATGCCACCTATCCAGCAGCCTGTTTGGACAACGATTTCACCACACACTGGGTCATCTATGCCCAGACACCCATGAATGCTCAGGTTCGGGAGGAGGCCTATCCTCAGTTGCGGCAGCAGCTCCAAGGGCTCACAGCCCTTGATGCCGTGGGACGACTCCTCGACCTCGTGCAGACAGGCCTCAACTACGAGGTCGATGAAGTGGTGTGGGGACGCGAGCGAGCCTTCTTTGCCGAAGAGACCCTCATGTATTCCCTCTGCGACTGCGAGGACCGCAGCATCTTGCTCACGCGTCTCGTCCGCGACCTGCTGGGTCTGCCTTGTTGTCTCATCTACTATCCCGGTCATCTCGCCTCGGCCGTTCATCTTCCCGATGGCCCTGTCGGTGCCTACTACATCGTCGATGGCGTGGACTACACCGTGTGCGACGGCACCTTCATACACGCTGGTGTCGGCGAGCAGATGTCCTCTGTCGAGGCCGACAAAGCCGTCATCATCCCCCTCCGATAATACCTTCACACATCAATATACCCATGCGACACAGACTCCCCCACCTCATCCTTCTCATGCTCTTCGCCACAGGTGTCCTTCGTGCCCAGCGACAGGAGCAGGTGACAGGTTCCTACCGTTATATCCTCGGCGAAAACGACGACATCACCCTACGCGATGCCAAGGAGAAAGCCATCCAGCTGGCCCGCGCCGAGGCCATCAAGTCGGTCTTTGGTGAGATGATAACATCCGATGTCATCGACACCCAGGAGGATACGGGAGGTGAAGCTTCGCAGTCCTATTTCTGGGAAAATACCGTGGCCATGGCCAAAGGGGACTGGCTGGGCGACACCAAGGAACCCGACATCCGCGTTACCTACGAGGCAGGCAAGTTGTCTTTCGACGTCACCGTTTGGGGTGAGGCTCGCGAGATAGTGCAGTCCAAGACAGACATCCGGTGGAGCGTCATGGGCGAGTCGTCGCAGACAGAGACCCTGCGTTTCCACAACAAAGACCGTATTCTAGTGCGTTTCTCCACTCCCGTCGAGGGTTATGTTGCCGTTTATCTTATCACGCAGGACGACGAGACGGCTTGTCTGCTGCCATATCCCAACAGCAGTACTGGGCTCTGTCTCGTGCGTGCCGGTCAGTCCATTACCTTCTTCGACAAGGGCTTCGACAGCTCGGCGCGTCACTACCGTCTCACCACATCCCATGCCACCGAGCAGAACCAGTTGGTGCTCATCTTCTCTCCCAACAAATTCACTCGTTGCACCGATATCTCCCGAGACCCTCGTCACCCCAATGTCCTCACCACTCACGATTTCCAGAAGTGGCTCTTGCGCAGTCAGCGTTCCGATCGCGACATGATGGTGGACAAGAAGTGGGTCACAATCACGGGCGGCGGAAACTCTTAAGCTTCGATTCCTGAGCCCGTCGAAGGATGAACTCTTGAACCTCTTGAACTCTTGAACTCTTGAACCCTCAGAACCCTCAGAACCCTCAGAACCCTCTTTATCTTATTCATCATGAAAAAAATCCTATTCACACTCTCCTTCCTCCTGCTGCTCCCTCTGGTTCCTGGTTTGGGCAGAGGCTTTATGCTCTCGGCACAGGAGGAAACTGATCCCGCCCAGCAGCGTGACGATGTGGACTGGTCCGAGAAGGCCGAGAATATCGTTTCCATCGACGACATCGTACGTCAGCAGCAAGAGGCCACCACCACCCAGGCTTCCAACACCCACTTCAAAGATGTGTGGGGTCGTAATGGCTATTTCAACATTGCCTACAACAGCGGAGAACTCATCAACCAAGAGACTGTTCGCAGCAGCCTCATGGGACAGTTCGAGTCGGGCGAGATGAAGTTTCGGTCCGACTGGGGCGTAGGCATTCAGGTGGGTCATCAGTATCGGCTCCACAAACGGGCCATCGCCAACATCGTGCAGTTCTGTATCGACTACACCTTCATCGACCTCAACTGCGTCCACTACAGTGCCCAACCCAATGCTGCGGGCAAGTGTTTCAGTAGCAACGATATGAATGGCAGCGACAATTTCTACTATCCCTGGCATCTGGGCAAGTACGACTTCAACTATGCCATGCGTCTGGGCCCCTCGTTGATCATCGCTCCCTTCACGCATCTGAGTGGTCGCGGTATCCACTACCTGAAGATCAACGTCTGGTACCACTTTGGCTATCAGGCCGGACTCCTTCTCTGTCTAGGCGATGAGGATGCCGACCTCAATCCAGGCACTTCTGGAACGAACAAGACGCACCACGACAATTTCGACGAGGCCAGCAAGTTGCAGTTTGGTCATGGCTACGTGCATGGCTGGGGCCTCAGTCTCAGCTGGAAGGCCATTGGCGTGGGCTATGAACACCGCAACGGCAACATGCTCTATCAGAAACTGGGCACTGGTTTCGAGGGTGGCAAGACACGCTTCACCAATACGTTCGACCGTTTCTTCATCAACTTCAGATTCTAGTAGAATTTATAGAACACACTTCCAACACTATGAAACGCATATTCTCTACTCTCTTCATCCTCTCTATCCTCTTCGTCTTCGTACCGCAAGGTCTGGCCCAGAGCACTATGTTGCAGACTGGCTCTTGTGGCAAGGATATTGCTTGGAGTTTTGATGGCAACACCCTCACCCTCTCATGTGTCAACCCTCAGGGTTATTCTGCGGCTATGCCAGAGTATGGCACCACCTTCGACATTCCCGGGTGGAAGAAACTGGCCGTGCGCAAGGTGGTCTTCGGCCCCCGCATCACCACTGTGGGCTCCTGCGCCTTTGCCGACATGCCCCAGTTGCAGGAGGTCATCTTCACCCAGTACATCACGCAGATAGGTTGGGGTGCCTTCATGGACTGCCCTCGTCTCCACACCATTACCTTCCCCTCCAATCTACGTACCATTCAGCCTGTGGCTTTTGCGCGGTGCACTTCCCTCTCTGCCATAGCCATCCCCGACCAGTGCCGTGTGGGCGATCAGGCCTTTGCGGGTTGTAGCAATCTGTCCAGCCTGGACATCTCCCTCACTGCCACACTGGGTCGTCATGTCTTTGCTGGCGAAGAGGTGATTGACGGTCAGTTGCGTCACACCCTCTACAAGGGCGAACTCATCCGTGTCCCCGCCTACATCAACCAGAACAACTGTCAGGAATACGGTCTCTCCAAGCCCACCGTGGAGAAAGCCATGGACGATGGCACGCTGGCTGTGGACTACGATGTGGTGACCTCCGAGGTGGACAGCGAGATACCCGAGGTGGAGCATTTCGACCCCACCGAGCAGTACGCCCTCATTATCGGCAACCAGAACTATCGTTTTGCCGCCCATGTGCCCTACGCCATTCACGATGCGCGTGTCTTCAGCGACTATTGCAAGCAGACCCTCGGCGTACAGAATATCCATGTGGTGGAGGATGCCACCAAACTCATGATCCTGGACGACGAGTTGGGCGACTGGCTCTCTACTGTTCCCGAGCGCGAGAACAAGTCGCTCATCGTCTATTACGCTGGTCATGGCGTGCCCGACATTCGCGACAAGAACAAGGCCTACCTCCTTCCCGTCGATGTGCGTGGCGGTCGTCCCGACCGTGGCATAGCGCTGGAGGACTTCTATGCCCAGTTGGGACAGTTGGGATTCCAGAAAACGACGGTCTTCCTCGATGCTTGCTTCAGTGGTGTGGCACGCAACAACGAGAGCGTGGCCGAGAACCTGCGTGGCGTGGAGATTATGTCCGACACCTCGGCACCCCAGGAAGGCAGTCTTGTCGTCTTCTCTGCAGCACAGGGCAACGAGACTGCCCAGGGCTACCCCGACCAGGGTCATGGCCTCTTCACCTACTATCTCCTCAACAAACTGCGTCAGACCAACGGACAGGTCACACTGGGTGAACTCTCGGACTACATCACCAATAAGGTGAGCACCACGGCTGGCAATCTCAAGTTGCGCAAGAGTCAGACTCCCACCACTCAGGCCACCGATGCCATCAAGGATGTGTGGCGCGACATGACGATGTAGAGAACAGCCGTTCTCGAAAATTGACCGTGCGACCGGTGGCATCTCCCTTCCAATTCGTGGTAATTCAGTGGGCGATGGTGGTGATGTAGTCGTGGGTGGGGTCCTCGAGGGTGAGGAGAGTGGGGGTGGAGGTGGCGAGGATGTCGCGCAGGTCGTCGGTGATGCCGGTGCCGAG